>Ga0206963_10256_pt1 | contig 16367 bp, 15 predicted proteins | sample Alteio_BWOrgHeat_28_FD_152958 | JGI IMG/M metagenome (GOLD analysis project Ga0206963, IMG submission 152958) | Enriched cells from forest soil in Barre Woods Harvard Forest LTER site, Petersham, Massachusetts, United States -... | ecosystem: Environmental > Terrestrial > Soil > Temperate forest >... | reverse complement strand
ACAGTTAAATGTTTATGAAATAACGTTCCACGGAATTTTTCTACAAAAGAGAATCTATTCCCTGGAACGGAAAATTTCCCCATCTTCCCGCGCCCGCGCTCACCCCCTTACTTCGCCAGCATCGGATGCCGCTTAAACTCCTTCGTCCGGTCAAATAAATACCGATAGGTCGTCAGCTTCCGGCTGACATACGTCTCCCCTAAGGTCTTGGCCACATTCACCATCTTCGGGTTGAAATCCCCGATCCATTGCATTTCATAATGCGTATAAAAAGCATCCGGCTGGATCACCTTCGCCGATTCCCCCACCATAAAGGCCTCCACGCCTATCAATTGATAATCAGGTACTACGGCAAACACAATACCCGTAAAATGCCGGCAAGCCCTCCGCCACCGAAGCCAAACGAAATGCAACTTCTGCAACAAGCCGAACTTACCGTTAAAATGCTTAAAATACTGGTTCAGCTCCGGGATATTGACAAACATCCCGATCGGTCTTCCATTATGATAGGTAAACCAGACCACCTTTTCATCGATCAGCGGCTTCATCCGCTTAAACAACCCCATCGCCTGTTCCTTCCGCATCTCCTTCCCCCCGCCATGCCCCGCAAAAGATTCATTATATATCCGGAGGAAATCCATGGCATATTTCTCCAGGTTTTTCTTCTCGATCATCGACGCGCTATAGGCCGGATCGGCAGCCAGGACGGCATGCCGTCTCAACAGCTTCTCACTCAGTGGCTTCAACGGATCGAGCCCAAAGCATAATTGATGAAAAAAGGGCTGAAAGCCATAGTTTTCGAACAATTCCCGGTAATAGGGCGGGTTGAAGTTCATCGACCATAAAGGCTCATGAAACCCCTCTACCAGCATTCCCCACCATTTGTCCCGCTCCCCGAAATTGATGGGTCCATCCATCGCCTCCATCCCCCGCTGACCCAGCCAGTGCCGGGCGACATCCAGCAGCATATCCGCCGCCTCCTGGTTGTTGATACAGTCGAAGAAGCCTACACCGCCCACGGGAACGTCATCCCCCTTTGTCTTGTATTTTTTATTGACAAAAGCCGCAATCCGGCCGATTAGCTGACCATCCCGGTCCTTTAAGACCCACCGCGCCAGCTCGCCATGCCGGAAGGCCTTGTTCCGCTTCGGGTCGAATACTTCCTCGATTTCCTTGTCCATTGGACGGATATAGCCCGGAACTGACCTGTTTAGCTGCACATTTGCCTGAATAAACTCCTTCGCCAGAGAAAGATCGGTAACTTCTGTTAGTTGCATAGTGGAATGGTATAGCAACAAAAATAGAGAATTCATTGTTTCTTTCCCCCTGCCCCCCAAACTGGGCGGAGCCCAGTTCGACATTATGAGGTATTGAGACAAAAAAATAAATTGTTCGACAATTTTTTTGTCTCAATTCAATACCTTTGCAGCCAAATTTTAAACCCTAATTATCTAACAAGAACAATATGGCAAGTACCGGTAAAATCAAACAAATCATTGGCGCCGTTGTCGATGTGCAGTTTGATGGCAAGCTCCCTGAAATTTATAACGCCCTGGAACTGAAAAAGTCCAATGGCGAAACCCTGGTTTTGGAAGTCCAGCAGCATCTCGGGGAAGATAGTGTACGCTGTATCGCCATGGACGGCACCGAAGGACTGGTACGCGGTACGCCGGTGACCGATACCAACGCCGCCATCACCATGCCGGTCGGCGAAGGGATCAAAGGACGCCTCTTCAACGTGACGGGAGACCCAATTGACGGATTGCCCCCGGTTTCCAAGGTCGGCGGCCGCCCCATTCACAACAAGCCCCCCGCCTTCGAAAACCTTAGCACCAGCACAGAAGTGCTCTTCACCGGGATCAAGGTCATCGACCTGATCGAACCTTATGCCAAAGGCGGTAAGATCGGTCTGTTTGGCGGCGCCGGTGTGGGAAAAACCGTTCTGATCCAGGAACTCATCAACAATATTGCCAAAGCATATGCCGGTGTATCCGTTTTCGCCGGCGTGGGCGAACGTACCCGTGAAGGAAATGATCTCATGCGTGAAATGATCGAAGCCGGTATCATGAAGTACGGTACAGACTTTGCGCACGATATGGAAAAAGGCGGCTGGGACCTCAGCAAGGTAAATATGGCCGAGCTCGCCGAATCCAAAGCGACTTTCGTTTTCGGCCAGATGAACGAACCCCCCGGAGCCCGCGCCCGGGTTGCCCTCAGCGGTCTGACCATCGCTGAATATTATCGTGACGGCGACGGAAAAGGCCAGGGACGCGACATCCTGTTCTTCGTAGATAATATCTTCCGTTTCACCCAGGCCGGTTCGGAAGTATCGGCCCTGCTGGGTCGGATGCCCTCCGCCGTTGGCTATCAACCCACCCTCGCAACGGAAATGGGATTGATGCAGGAAAGGATCACCTCCACCCGCAATGGCTCCATCACCTCCGTACAGGCCGTATACGTGCCCGCGGATGACCTGACCGATCCCGCGCCCGCAACGACCTTTGCGCACCTGGATGCTACCACCGTATTGAGCCGTAAGATCGCCGACTTAGGTATCTACCCCGCCGTCGACCCGCTGGATTCCACCTCCCGGATTCTGACGCCCAAGATCGTGGGCGATGCACATTACGACTGCGCAAACCGGGTTAAACTGATCCTGCAGCGCTATAAGGAATTACAGGATATCATCGCCATCCTCGGTCTGGATGAATTGAGCGATGAAGATAAAATGACCGTTGCCCGCGCCCGTAAAGTGCAGCGGTTCCTGTCCCAGCCCTTCCATGTGGCCGAACAGTTCACCGGTCTGAAAGGCGTGCTGGTACCCATCGAAGAAACGATCCGCGGTTTCAATATGATCATGGACGGTGAAGTGGATGAATATCCGGAAGCAGCCTTTAACCTGGTGGGAAGTATCGACGACGCGATCGAAAAAGGAAAGAAACTGCAGGCCCAGGCACGCCAATAAACCAGGTGCTGCCATCGCCTTCACCGGCACGCGGAACACTATATTTACTCAACTAAACGACCCGCAAGGGCTTGGAATGAACCTGGAAATATTGACACCCGAGAAAAAGCTCTTTAGCGCCGATGTATATGGCGTGCAATTACCCGGAGTCATGGGGCTTTTCGAAGTCCTCAATCGCCATGCTCCGCTGGTCAGCGCGCTGAAACAAGGGAAAATAAAGGTCTTGAAGGATAAAAATAATCATTTGGCCTGGTTCACGATCCAAAGTGGCTTCGTGGAAGTGCTGAACAATAAGGTCACCGTATTGGTTGAAGGCGCGCTCCCCGATGAAACGAAATCGTAAGGGCTAATTCAGTTGCGGATCGATCGGAAAATTTACCATCATCTCATACTCTCCGCCCATATCCCGGAGCGCATCCTTCCATATTTCAGAAGGCTTTTTATGAAAGACCAGTTTACGGCTTGCCTGCACCGTCAACCATGATTTTTCTTTTACCTCATCGGCCAGCTGCCCGCTCCCCCAACCGGAATAACCGATATAAAACCGGATCTTATTCATGTCGATGTCTCCCGACCGGATCAGCTCGATCGCCTTCTCAAAACTCCCGCCCCAAAATACCCCATCGATGACCTCATAACCGCCGCTGATCTTATCCGGGTATTGATGCAGAAAATGGATCGTATCCATCTGCACGGGACCACCAAGATAGACAGGAATTTTTTTCAGGTCATCGAGCCCGCTGACCAGTTCATCCAACGTGTATTCGTAATTTTTATTCAGCACAAAACCAAAACTGCCTTCATCCTGATGCTCGCAAAGGAACACCACCGTTCGCATGAAATTGGGATCTTTCAGGAAAGGATCGGCGACCAACAATATGCCAGGTGCAGGGCTATCCATACCATCTAAATTAAGAAATCCTGCGGTATAACAAAATGCCTCCGCAAAAAATGAGTTTTGGCCGGGAGATGCTCCCCTTGACCATTTCCCGGCAAGTCCGCCGCTCTAAAATAAGCGATTTTTACCCTGAAAACCCCTTAACTTGTGAAACCTTCGTTAAATACCCTCCCTGCCCGGGGGATAAAAAGGTAGCCCCTTATCCTTTCGATAAATTTGTAATTGCACCAAAACCGGGCGTTGCCCGATTTGTAATTAAAAGTATGGGTTTGAAAAAAATTTTCCCCGTCATCTTTCTGCTGATCACGCTTTCCCTGGCTGGAATCATTTATATCCAGATCAATTGGATCGTGACGATGATCGAGAACAAGCGGGAAGCGCTCAATCGCCAGATGATCGAGGCCGTGGGCACCGTGGCGGTAGGTCTTAGCGCTCAACAGCTGCCCGTATCCAGTTTTAAGTCCTTCCGGCTCAAGCCCGGATCCCCCTGGCATCCTGCCGACCCCCTCATTACAGAGATGATGAGGATCCCACCCGTCACACAGACTTTCACTCTTGAAGAGATCAACAACCGGCTCCGAAAGGCTTTCAACAGCGTAGGCCTGAACAAAGCCCGTTTCGAATTCCAGCTCTACTCCAATATGAAGTCTTCCGATATGAACTATCATCCCCCATTGCAATCCGCCAACTTCCAGGATGAGTTCAGTGACTCTATCAAAAACTTGCCCTTATTCGCGCAGATACCGGCTCCGGAAAATACGGCGGCCAGCGCTATCCTGCCCGACGAAGGGATCGTTGTGGTCGTGCACGACTTCAAAGGCCTCGTACAGGGCGAAATGCGCATAATGATCGCCGGTGCCATCTTCTTCACCCTGATGATCATTGCCGCTTTCTATGTGACGGTCAATGCCCTGCTCCGCCAGAAAAAACTGAGCGAGATAAAAAACGATTTTATCAATAACATGACCCATGAATTCAAAACGCCGCTGGCCACCATTTCCCTGGCAGTAGACGCCCTGCGGAATGAAAAAGTGGTTCAGGATAGGGAGAAATCCGGCTATTTTACCGGCATTATCAAAGAAGAGAACAAGCGCATGAACAAACAGGTCGAGACCATCCTGCAAGCCTCCCTTCTCGACCGCCAGGAACAACAGCTTAACCTGAGGTCGCTCCATGCACACGTCATCATCCGGGAAGCCATGGAGAATTTTCGCCTGCAGCTCGATGGCAACGGCGGCAGCTCCGAATTACAACTCAATGCCAAAAACGATCTTATCGAAGTGGATGAAGTTCATTTTATGAACCTTATCACTAACCTCATCGACAATGCCGTCAAATACTCCAAAGAAAACCTGCTGATCCGCATCAGCACCCACAGTACCCCAAAAAGCCTGGTCATCCGCATCGAAGACAACGGTATCGGGATGAGCAAGGAGACACAGCGCCGCATCTTTGAAAAGTTTTATCGCGCCCACACCGGTAACCTGCACAACGTAAAAGGCTTCGGTCTCGGCCTCAGCTATGTAAAGACAATCATCGAAGCGCACCGTGGAAAGATCAAAGTGGATAGCACCATCGGCAAAGGAACGGCCTTTACGCTCGAATTCCCGCTAAAAAGCTAAGCCGCGCTCACGCCGGCAGCAACAAACATCCATCCCCATAGCTGAGAAAACGAAACCCCTTTTCCAGCGCATACGTATAGACCTTCCTCCAATCCTCGCCGATCAACGATGCTACCAGCAACAGCAACGTGCTTTCCGGCTGATGAAAATTGGTGATCAGTCCTTTCACCAGCTTCCATTCATAACCCGGCGTGATCAGCAATTGCGTGGTGGTGACCAGCTGTGTCGATCCTTGTCCGTCCATCCAGTCCAGCAAGGCCCCCAGGGCCACCTCCACGGCAAGCTGACCCCCTCCCTCATAAGCATCCCATTGCCGGACCACCATCTCCTCCGCACCGATCGCCGGTTTCCGGTATGCCTTTAGCCCAAGCCAGTACAAACTTTCCACGGTCCGGGCCGACGTGGTGCCCACGGCTATCACCGGCCTGCCCTCCGCCAAAGCCTGCCGCAGATCCAGGATCGTCTCCCGGGTTACAGCGATAAACTCGATATGCATGGTATGCTGCTCAAGGGTAGGGGCTTTTACCGGCAGGAAGGTGCCTGCCCCGACATGCAGCGTCACAAAAGTCCGCCGGATACGCCGCTCGGCCAGCGACGCAAAAACGGCTTCCGTAAAGTGCAGACCCGCCGTAGGAGCAGCTACCGACCCGTCATGCCGCGCATAGACGGTCTGATACCTTTCGCTGTCCGACAACTCGGGCGCCCGATGAATATAGGGTGGGAGAGGGATCGACCCCGCAAGATGCAGCAGCTCCGCAAAGCTCATCTCTGCCGGCTGCCAGGTCAATTCGACCAGGAAGGTATCGCCCAGTTTCTCCCGGTAACGCGCCGCAAGCTTAACATTTCCGACCATTTTCGTCAGCACCTGCCCCGCCTTCCATTTTGATGCCCCGCCAATCAAACATTTCCAGCGCACCGTCCCCGCTTGCGCCATCGCTGCTGCTATCCCGCCATAGTCCGGCGGCGGCTCCAGACAAAAGATCTCCACTTTTCCTCCTGAAGGTTTTTGAAACACGATCCTGGCCTCCACAACCCGGGTATTGTTCAACACCAGCAACGACCCTGCCGGAACCTCATCGGCAATGTTGCGGTAGATGGTCTCGCTGATCTCGCCGGCGCGGTAGACCAACAGGCGGCTCGCGTCCCGCTCGGCCAACGGAAAATAGGCAATAGATCCCTCTGGCAGTATATAGGTGTAATCAGCAATGGAAATATCCGTTGGATGCATATAGCAAAGCGGCTAAGGGCCGCCATTTTGCCGCGAATGTAAGAAACTTACGTATATTCATACAAACGAACACGCATGTTCTGGCAATTCTATCTTTGCGCATTCTTCGCCGGTCTGTTCCTGGCCAACGCAATCCCGCATTTTGTTCAAGGCATATCCGGTAATAAATTCCCAACCCCATTCGCCAAGCCTCCCGGCAAAGGGCTGTCCTCGGCCACGGTCAACGTGATCTGGGGTCTCTTCAATGCTATTATCGGGACGATCCTTTTTATTCATAGCGCCATTAAAGCCGAAACGACCTGGCTGTGGGTGACTTTTTTCGTCGGTGTAGCCCTGATCGCTATTCCAATAAGTAGCCGTTTTTCAGATAAACATAAAGAGGAGTAACACCTGCCTTCACACCGCCGATATGAAAAAATTCATTACCATACTGCCGGTATTCGCCATACTAGTCTCCTGTAGCAATCACCGCTCCGCATCCGCAACGGAGGCCGATACGGCCGGTGCTCCCACCGCCGATAGCGCCATCCCCGGCCACAAATGGTGGAAAGAGGCAGTTGTCTACCAGATCTATCCCCGCAGCTTCAAAGATGCCAACGGTGACGGCATCGGCGATCTGAAAGGCATCCTCTCCAAATTGGACTATATCAAAAGCCTTGGCGTCGATGTGATCTGGTTAAATCCCATCTACTCCTCTCCCAATGACGACAATGGCTACGATATCAGCGACTACCGCAATATCATGAAGGACTTCGGGACGATGACGGATTTCGATACTCTGCTCAGCGAAATGCACCGGCGCAACCTTAAGCTGGTCATGGACCTCGTTGTCAATCATAGCAGCGACGAACACTCCTGGTTTCAACAATCCCGCCGCTCGAGAACAAACCCTTATCGCGATTATTATCACTGGTGGAATGCCGAAAGAGGCAAACCCACCCCCCGTTGGAGCTTCTTCGATGTCAACAGCGACGCCTGGAGATATGATACGTTAACCAATGCCTGGTACCTGCACTATTTTTCCCGCAAACAACCGGACTTGAATTGGGAGAACCCGAAAGTTCGCCGGGAAGTATATGACATCATGAAATTCTGGCTGGACAAAGGCATCGATGGTTTCCGGATGGATGCCTTTCAGTTTGTCGCCAAGGATACCACCTGGCCGCCTTTGCCGGCGGGCTATGAAAAGCATATCAATAAATATTACGGTATGGGCCCGCATCTGCACGACTATCTGCAGGAGATGAATAGGGAGGTGCTTGGCAAATACGATATCATGACCGTTGCGGAAGGCGCCGGCAGCACGCTCGAAGATGCGCATGCCCTCGTAGACCCCGAACGCCACGAACTGGATATGGCCTATCACTTCGAAGGTATCGACCTCGGACGCGGCAACCCTGATTATAGCCTGCTCGAATTTAAAAAGGTATACAGCAAATGGGATAGCGCCTTCGCCCAAAAAGGATGGCTTTCTATTTTCCTGGCCAACCACGACCAGCCCCGGATGGTCAGCCATTGGGGAAACGATGGCCCGGCATTCCGATCCCTTTCTTCGAAAATGCTGACGACCTTTATCATGACCATGCGCGGCACTCCCTATTATTATAACGGGGATGAGCTGGCCCTGAAGAACATCGCCTTCGACCGCATCGAAGACTACCGGGATATCGCCACCATCAACAAGTATAAGGAGACAAAAAACAAAGGCGGCGATCTCAAAGCCTTCCTGGCGACACAAAAAAGAACGTCCCGCGATAACGGTCGCACCCCCTTCCAGTGGGACAGCAGCGCCAACGCCGGCTTCACCACCGGAACCCCCTGGATAAAGGTCAACCCCGACTATACCACCGTCAACGCAGCCGCAGAGGAAAAAGACCCGGGCTCCGTCCTGAATTATTTCCGGAAAATTGTACAGCTTCGCAAGAATAACCTTGTCCTGGTCTATGGCAACTATACCCTGCTGGACAAGGACAATCCCGATGTCTATGCGTACACCCGCGAAGGCGAAGGGAAAAAAATGCTCATCCTCCTGAACTTTAAAGGCCATGCCGCCGGTGTAACCACAGGCATCGACCTCAGCCACGCCAAATTTCTCCTGGGAAATTATCCCGATCTCCCGAAAGGGGACAGCCTTCGGCCTTACGAAGCCGTCATCTATGAATGGCATACGAATTAAAGGGGCATAGTCAGGTCTGATTCAACAGGACATCTTTTAAAGGGAATTTTACATTCAGAACACAACCCTGGCCGGGCTTCGAAACAAAATCAGCCCTTCCGTTGTAAGCCGTCGACCGGCTTTTGATATTGGTTATTCCGATTCCTTCCTTTCTTTTACCGGTATCGAATCCGACCCCATTATCTGTAATGGAAAGAAGGAGGAATTTCTTATTTTGTGAAAGGCTAATCGTAACTTCCGTTGCTTTGGCATGCTTTAGAATATTAGTCAGCTGCTCCTGCATTATCCGGTAGACATTCAGCTTAAATTTATCATTCACTTTATTTTCGATCAACAGGTCCAGCTTGTAGGATATTTTTAGCGGATTTACTTCCATTGTATCCTTACAGATATTGCGGATGGCCTCGAAAAGCCCAAAGTTCTTAATGGCATCGGCCGTCAATCCCTTCGTCAGTTTCCTGATCTCTTCAATGGCGGACAGCGTGTACTCGGAAGAACGGGTCAGGTACATTTCCCTGTTGACATCATCCTTTTTGGCCATATCAAGGTACAACCGGGTAGCGCCTAATAACTGGTTGACATTGTCGTGCAATTCTTTCCCAATATCCGACCTTTCCAGCTCCTTGGCGTCTATAATGGCTTCTGCAATTTGATTTTCCTTCAGCCGGATCTCGAGACTGATTTTTTTGTCCAATTCTTTTTTAAAGCTGATTTTCTGAAGCCGCGAAGAGGATTTCAGTTGTTGGTTGATGGTAATTTCATTGTCCAGTTCGTGTTCAAGATTCCCCAACCGGATGAAGGCGGCATCCGAACTGGATCGGGCGCTGGCAACGTCGGCAATCAGCGACTTGTGTTTTTCCTGATCGTCACTTTGCTGAATTTGGCTGCTTTTAGCCATATTCTCCAGCGTGGCGATCGTTTTCTTTATATTATGATTACCAAGGAAGCTGGCCGAGGTGATTTTGCAGGTCAATTTTGTGCCGTCCCTTTTTAAGACCGTTAAAGTCTCTTTTAACACACCCATCGGCAGCCCTTTCTTATACAAATCTTTAAAACCGCCTTCCCCTGTTTCAAAAATGTCATGCACATTCAAGGTCAGCAATTCCTTTCTGGAATATCCCAGCAGGCTGCAGGCAGTTTTGTTGGTCATTACTATTTTTCCGCTGCTGGCGACGAACACAAGGTTGGCTTGTGAAGAATTATGAAAGGCAAGATGACATAGTATGTCCTCGCTTTCTGCGGTCATTGGCGTGAAAAAAAGTGCAGGCCTTTTTTTCCCTTTAGGTTTCAGAATTTTACGCATCATAGATAAGGGATATCCATGTCTAAGGTAAGCTTTTGTTCGACGTTTTTAGTAAGTGAATACCCCTAGTTTTCCGAAAAATAAAGCACACCCTAAAAATCAACCGGCGAACTGAGTGGAAGGATGCACATCTGATCACCGGCGCTTCAGCGTTTGTTTAACGGAACGACTAATTTCAACCCGCTCCACAACTCGCTCACAGCGCAGACCTTTATGTCTACCAACCCGTTGCTCAACGCATAACCCCGGATCACATCCTCCGTCATGTCGCTGGCCATCCCGGAACTTTTCTTATACCAGGATACCCAAACCACGATCCGGGGGTTTTTCCGGCAGACCGCCGCCAATGACCGCATCCCCTGCTCAAAAACCTTCTTCGACGCCGCAAAAAGATGGACCCAATCCGGAACCTCCTCCCGGCCACATACCTGCGAAGAGATATCCACCTCCAGCAAATGGAAGTAGTTGTCCGGCGGGTGGAGTAACCATACCCGCTGATCTTCTTTCAACCCCAGTTTCTTTAGCAAGGGTGTACCCGAATAACCGGCAGTAGCCATAGGCTTGAGTTTATCAACAGGTTACTAACATCAATTCACACATTATCCACAGTCGGACGGGTCAAAATCAACCGCTTTCGCCGCCTTATCCAGTCCCAATAGGACCCCCACGGCAATGCACTGCTGTGGAAAAATTAAATTTTTCAATTTCCGCATGGTTAGTGGGAAAAAGTGTTATTTTGTGTTAGTTTAAATATTAATTGATTCAACTCCTCATAAATGGTTGGTTTTCTGGGCGAATACGAAGCTACTCTCGACTCGAAAAGTCGCTTCCTGCTCCCCGTCGGCTTCAAAAAACAGCTGCCGGAGGATGGAGTTACCCAGTTTGTCATCAACCGGGGATTTGAAAAATGCCTGAGCCTCTACCCCATGAAAAGCTGGGAACCGATTTTTGCCAGAATCAGCCAACTAAATGATTTTGACCCCGAAGTTCGGCAATTCAGGAGATATTTCCTGAACGGCGCAACAATGGTAGAGCTTGATTCGGCCAGCCGCCTCCTGATTCCCCAAAACCTGAAAGAACACGCCGGCCTCGACAAAGACATCGTCCTGACAGCCGCCGTAGATAAAATAGAAATCTGGGATAAACCCAAGTACCAACAGTTCTTTGAATCTTTTTCACCGGAAGCATTCAGCAGCCTGGCGAAGCAGGTGATGAACCCCGGAGGGCTCCTGCCTTGATACCCCCCTTACATAGGGATGAGGAGGCCTATCACCTTCCCGTCCTGTTGGGCGACGTTCTCGACGGCCTCCGGATTCAGCCGGACGGGCGATACGTGGACTGCACCTTTGGCGGGGGTGGGCATTCCGGGGGCATCCTCCAAAGGCTCGGACCCAACGGCAAACTCTTCGCCTTCGATCAGGATAAAGATGCGAGACGCAACCTGCCGGATGACAAGCGGATCCTGTTCCTGCCCCACAACTTCCGTCACCTGGGACGATTCCTGCGATTGCACGAAGTCACCACTGTCGATGGCATCCTCGCCGATCTGGGCGTTAGCAGCCACCAGTTCGACGAAGCCACCCGGGGGTTCTCCTTCCGCTTCGAAGGCGACCTCGATATGCGGATGGACCAACGGCAGACGCTTACCGCCTTCGAAGTGGTCAATACCTGGTCCGAACAGCAACTGCACAAGCTGTTCGAACAGTACGGCGAAGTAACCAACGCCAAAACACTGGCCCGCACCATCGTCCAGTTGCGCCGCTCGACATCGCTGAAGACTATTCCGAATTTCAAGTCGGCGCTTGCCGGCGTGGTGAAAGGCAACCCCAACAAGTACTTCGCCCAGGTGTTCCAGGCGCTTCGGATCGAAGTCAACGACGAATTGGGTGCGCTGAAAGAAATGCTGCTGCAGACCCCCGGTCTCCTGTCGACCGGCGGCCGCATCGCCATCATCACCTTTCATTCCCTGGAAGACAGGCTCGTCAAGAATTTCTTTAAAAAAGGATCTTTCGAAGACGAAGACCCCCACGATCCCTTCGGACAAAGTGCGTCGCCCACCCTGTTAAAAGTGATAACCAAAAAACCGGTCACCCCGGGTGATAAAGAATTACAACAAAATCCGCGATCCCGCAGCGCCAAGCTGCGGATAGCCGAACGCATATAATCCATATAATCAATGACCACCGCTTAACAAGCATGAAAAACAGAACAAACAATAACGAATCACCGCTGCCCTGGGAGGATACCCCCGAAGAGCCGCAAAACATCAGCGCTACGGAGGCATCCGCCGCCGCCGCCGTCCGCGGGGGCAAAGGTCCGGCCAAAACCGCTGCTAACACCCGCTGGCAACCCTCGCGGATGGGCTACCGCTGGTTCGTCCGTAATGTCAGCTTCCTGCTGTTCCTCGCCGCCCTTGCCGTGGTCTATATCTACAACGGCCATTACGCCGACAAGATCTCCCGGGATCTCAACCGGACCAATAAAGAACTAAAAGAATTACAATACGAATATAAAACACTCAAAAGCGAAGTCATGTTCCGGAGCAAGGAAAGCGAACTGGCGAAAGCCGTCGCCCCCTTCGGACTCAAAGAACTGACCCAACCGCCTTTTGTCATAACCGACAGCGTTCAGAAATAAAAAATGGAAGTCAAGCGCGACATATTGTGGAGAGTCTACCTGAGCTTTATCGGCATCGTGGTGCTGAGCCTCGTCGTGCTGGGTAAAGTCTTCTATATCCAACGCGTGCAAGGTGCCTACTGGCGGGGCCTGAGCGATAGCCTCCACCAAAAGTTCATTGAACTGGACGCAGAAAGAGGCACCATTTACAGCGAAGACAGCAGCATGCTCAGCACCTCCATCCCCTATTTCAATATCTATATAGACTTCGGCGCCGATGGCCTTCGCGAAAAGAACGGCCGCCGCTTTACCGAAAATGTCGACTCCCTCTCCCTTTGCCTGTCCCGGCTCTTCGGCGATCAATCCACCGCTGCGTATAAAAAAGTGCTGCTCCGCGGCTACCACAGGACAGACCGCTACTATGAGCTCGAATCCAATGTATCCTTCGAAAAATACCAGCAGCTGCGCAACTTCCCCCTTGTCCGCGAAGGCCGTAACAAGAGCGGCTTTATCGCGGAGGTCATCAATAAAAGATTGAATCCGTTCGGCTTGCTGGCCAATCGTACCATTGGCCTGGCAAGAGCGAATGCCCAAAACGTAGGGCTCGAACGTACCTACGATACCCTCCTGAAAGGCGAGACAGGCCGCCGCCTCGTCCGCTATATCGCCGGCGGCGCCTATGTCCCCGTAGAGGGTTATGAAATCGAATCACAAAACGGTAAGGATCTCATCACCACCCTTGATGTCAATATCCAGGACATCGCCGAAAACGCCCTGCTCCGGGAAATGATTGCCAACAGGGCCGAACATGGCACCTGCATCGTCATGGAAGTGGCTACCGGCAAGATCAAAGCCATCGCCAACCTGGGGATGCAACCCGACAGCAGCTACTGGGAAGATCTCAACTACGCCATCCGCGCCACCGAACCCGGCTCGACCTTCAAGCTTGCTACCCTACTGTCCCTGCTGGAAGATAAAAAGGTCTCCCTCAGCGATAGGATCAATCTCGAAGGCGGTTCCTGGAAAGTCGCAGGCCGCACGGTCTACGACGCCGAACCGCATGACAATAAAGATTTCACCGTCAAGGAGGCCTTCGAGCTTAGCTCCAATGTCGGGATGGCCAAACTGGCCTGGACACACTATTCCGGTAACCCGAACGGCTTTGTCTCCCATCTTCGGAACCTGCGGCTCAATCAACAAACCGGCATCGACCTGCTGGGCGAAGGCACCCCCGTCGTCAAACATCCCGGATCTCATACCTGGAGCGCCACCACACTCCCCTGGATGGCCTTTGGCTATGAAGTACTGGTCTCCCCCCTGCAGACACTTACCCTATACAACGCCGTGGCCAACAACGGCAGGATGATGAAACCCTACCTCGTAAGCGCCATCCAGGAATCCGGCATCACCGTAAAAGATAACCAGCCCACTACGCTCATCGAAAACATCTGCAGCGAAACCACCCTGCACCAACTGCAGGAATGCCTGCAAGGCGTTTGCAAAGACCCGGAAGGTACCGCCCACACCCTCTTTCAGAACAGCTTTTATCCCGTCGCCGGCAAAACGGGCACCGCCCTCGTAGCCAATGGCTCCCGCGGCTACGCCGACCATATTTACCAGTCATCCTTTGTAGGCTATTTCCCGGCCACCCACCCGAAGTACACCTGCATCGTCGTAATCAAAAATCATCCTTTCGCAAAAGTATATTTTGGCGCCAAAGTAGCCGGACCGGTATTCAAAGAACTCGCCGATAAGCTGATGAGCGTCGACCCGGACTTCAGCCTCCCCTATCCCGATTCCGCCGGAAATAACACCCGGAGCCGGCTCTATGCGGCTGCACCCGGCGCCAACCCCGTCGCCGACCGGCAGGCGACAGCTCCGCAGGCGACACCCCAGCTGACCATACCCCGGCAGGGAATACCCGATGTCAAGGGCATGGGTCTGAAAGACGCCCTCTATCTGCTGGAAAGTATGGACCTGAAGGTAGCCGTAAGAGGCAGCGGAAGAGTAAAAGAACAAAGCCTGGAACCAGGCGTTGCCTTAAAAAAGAACGAAACCATTTTGATTCAACTCGATTAACGATAAGAAAACCCGGAAGGGCTATGGCACAACTGCAGGAGATATTATATAAGGTCAGCATCCGCTCCGTTCATGGCGAACTGAATAAGACCGTAGACAATCTGCAAACGGATTCCCGGCTCGCCGGACCCGGCTCCCTGTTCATTGCCCTCAAAGGTACCCACATCGACGGTCACGGATTTATCCCTCAGGTGACGGCTGCCGGCACTACCCTCGTCGTCTGTGAAGAGCTTCCCGCCCTGCTGCAGGACGGAGTGACCTATGTACAGGTGGAAAGCAGCACCGCCGCCGCCGGCATCATCGCCCATAACTTCTATGGGCAACCCTCGGAGCGGCTCAAATTGGTCGGCGTCACCGGCACCAACGGCAAAACCACCATCGCCACCCTCCTGTACAAACTCTTCTCCGGCCTGGGATATAAATGCGGCCTGCTCAGCACGGTCCAGAACCAGGTGGTGGAACGCATCGTCCCGGCTACCCATACCACCCCCGATCCGTTGCACCTCAATGCCCTGCTAAAGGAAATGGTGGACGCGGGCTGCACCCATGCCTTCATGGAGACCAGCTCCCATGCCATTCATCAGCAACGGATCGCCGGACTCCACTATGCCGGCGGACTGTTTAGTAATATCACCCATGACCACCTCGACTATCACAAGACCTTCGATGAATATATCCGCGTAAAAAAATCTTTCTTCGATAACCTCCCCTCCGACGCCTTCGCCATCTCCAACGCCGACGATAAAAGAGGAGGAGTGATGTTGCAGAATACACACGCCAAAAAGTTTTTTTACAGCCTCCGCACCCTGGCGGAATTTAAGGGCAGGATCCTGGAAAACAACCTGACCGGTCGCGTCATGACCGTCAACGACCAGGAAGTGCATTTCCGGCTCATCGGGGAATTTAATGCCTACAACCTGCTGGCCGTCTATGGAGCCGCCATCTGCCTGGGCGAAGAGAAGGCGGAAGTGTTGCGCTGCCTCAGCACGCTCACCGGCGCGGAAGGCCGTTTTGACTATGTCGTCTCCCCAAAGGAAAAGATCATCGGTATCGTGGATTATGCCCATACCCCCGACGCACTCATCAATGTGCTGGCGACTATCCAGAAACTGCGCAAGGGACACGAACGGATCATTACCGTCGTCGGCTGCGGCGGAGACCGCGATAAGACGAAAAGACCGCTCATGGGCGCCGCCGCCTGCGAGTATAGCGATAAAGTGATCTTCACGTCCGATAATCCCCGCAGCGAAGACCCCGACCAGATCATCCGGGATATCGAAGAAGGGCTCAACACGGCGGCAAAAAGAAAGTATATCTCGATCACCGACCGTAAGGAAGCCATCCGTACCGCGCTAAACCTCGCCGCCGCCGAAGACATCCTGCTCGTTGCAGGGAAAGGACATGAAAAATATCAGGAGATAAAAGGGGTCAGGTACCCTTTCGATGACAAACAGGTTTTAACCGGTTTTTTTGAATTATT
>Ga0206963_10255_pt1 | contig 16374 bp, 11 predicted proteins | sample Alteio_BWOrgHeat_28_FD_152958 | JGI IMG/M metagenome (GOLD analysis project Ga0206963, IMG submission 152958) | Enriched cells from forest soil in Barre Woods Harvard Forest LTER site, Petersham, Massachusetts, United States -... | ecosystem: Environmental > Terrestrial > Soil > Temperate forest >... | reverse complement strand
AAACCAACAAAAGCCTATTTGGTTTACAACTTTGGTTTTACCAATAAAAAAGTAATAGATTCAGCCACATCCGCCGATGGCGCCTTTGTTTTCAACAGGCCTGTGGGCGATACCGTGAAAGCCACTATTTTTCTTGATCACGATGGGCAGGGCACAGAAAAGTACAATAGGAATGCCGATATATTTGTTGTGTTCCTCGATAACAGCAACATGGTAATTAATAGTACCGACTCTATCAAAAATGCAGTGGTTACCGGTTCACCCATTAATACCGAATATGCGAGATACAGCGCTCAGGTACTAACTCCTGGTGATAATGAATACAGGGCTATTAACACAACATTTAATGCTGCTTCTGATGAAAAAAAGAAGGATCAGAATTTTATAAATAGCCTGATGGCCACCGTTAAAGCGATCACCACAGAGCGTGATTCGCTTAAACTGGTCTACGTGAGGCAAAACCCGACCTCGCTTTTCAGCCTGGTTGCGCTTGAAGAGATGTCAGGTGGCCGGGCCGGAAAGGCAGGAGATGAAGAAGCTGATTTTAAAAGCCTTTCACCTGCCCTGCAAACCAGTAAAGAGGGGGTGAAATTTGCTAATCTGATAAATAGCGGGCGGTCGACCGCGATTGGTGCTATGGCTGCCGATTTTACACAGAATGATGTGAACGGCAAGCCTGTTAAGTTGTCGGATTTTAAAGGGAAATATGTACTGGTCGATTTTTGGGCGTCATGGTGCGGCCCTTGCCGCGGGGAAAATCCCAATGTATTGAAGGCCTATAATAAATATAAGGACAAAAACTTCACCATAGTAGGTATCTCGCTTGATGCGAAGAAGGATCCCTGGTTAGCCGCTATAAAAGCCGATAAGTTAACCTGGACCGAGCTTTCAGACTTAAATTCATGGAACAACAGCGTCGCTAAACAATACGACATAACGTCCATCCCCCAAAACTTTCTGATAGATCCAAACGGCAAGATCATTGCAAAAAACCTTAGGGGCGATGACCTGGAAACAGAATTAGCCACCTTATTCAAATAACCATCTTTAAATAAAAAATCCATCAGGTAGTTCATTTACCGCAGCGCCAAAATGCTGCGGACGGGCTAACTATTTACCATCCAAAAAATATGATAATGAAACAAATTTTTAAAGTAAGCGCCATTGTGGCCCTTTCCCTGGTAGCAATTCAAGCTTCAGCACAAACCCTGCGCAAGTGGGAGGATATAGATACATCGGGGTTCCACAAAACGGAGGTCATCAAAAAAAAAGGCATCACATTAACGATAATCAATAAGGATTCCCTGTTCAATACCAATACAATACAGAGAATGGCCGATGTTTTCTGGACGGTGTACCCGGAGGAAATGAAACGCTTTAATAAAAAGTCATCAAGAAAAGTAACTATGCTTATCAGTGATGATTACAAGGGTGTAGCCGCAACAGGCAATAGCATTATCAAGATAGATGAAGCCTACATGACCGCGCATCCTGAAGATGTGGATGTAATAACCCACGAAGCCATGCATATTGTGCAGGCCTATAATTTCCAGGCAGAGACCCTCTGGTTGAGCGAAGGTATTGCAGATTATGTAAGGTACACCTATGGCGTCAATAACAAAAAAGCCGGCTGGTCTCTTCCTCCATATAGAGCAGGCCAGAGCTATCACAACTCCTACAGAATATCAGCGAGGTTTTTAGTTTGGGTTGAACAACACAAACGCAGCAACCTGGTGAATAAACTGGACAAAGCTATGCGCAAAGGCACTTATACCGCCGACATGTGGGTTAAATTAACCGGTAAAAATGTTGATGAATTGTGGAGCGAATATAGCGCTGATCCAACATTATCACAGTCATAATAGCAACCAGTAGGTTGAATATATGACCAATAAAATTGCTCCGTTCTTTGTGGTTTATGTTTATAAAAAATCGGTACGTTAATAATGACTAAGCGCTGCCTTGAGCAAGCGGGCGCTTTTTTTTATCCCTGTGTGAGGAAGAGTGTTATTAATTTATACCGTTAATGATGGTGGTGGCTTTGGTAACCTGTAACGATACCAAATAATTATAGGCAGATGTAAGCTGCGCTTCGGTAGCCGTATTGCCCGCGTATTTTTTGCGGAGGGTATACCACTTGTAAATCAATTGCAACTCGGTGATCGAATAGCTTACACCTGTGTATTTCTGAATGGTTTGCAAAAAACTGAAGCTGTAATCGAGCGTTGGTTCTATCATGGTGCCTTCGCCGTAATCGTTCCAGGTGATGAGCTGCAGGCCTGCGGCGTTGCTGGTTTTTGCCAGGTTTAACGTGGTTTGCAGCGTGCCGGTTGTATTATAGTCTATCAAAAACAGGGTATTCCCCCAGCCGCCAGGTTTATAAAAGTCCATAAAGCCGGGATAGGCACCCGCGAAATAAGTGCCGACCGATGGTCCGCGGCTACTGTAAAAGTTTTCGAGGTTAGTAGTATTGGTTGCATCAACCCAAACAAATTCGCCGCTGCCAGAACTGCCGGTGGCGCCATCGGCATACTCAAGCGACAAAAATTTTGGCTTGGTGCTCAATTGCGAAAAAACCTTTTGCCATGCTGATGGATCTTTAATCACCTGCGGGCCAAAACAAAGCAACAATGGTTGTCCGCTTATTTTTACATAGCTACTGCTGCCAAAATAAGCGGATTGCAGGTAAGCCATATCCTGCTGCGCCGCCGTAACCGAGTCGATATTGGCAATGGACCGCACATTGGCGAGCTGCGCATCCTCATAACAAATACTGAACTGTAATCCTGCGTAAGGCACACGCTTAAAAAGCGAATCGGTATTACGTTTTATCAATGGGTAATCATAAACATTGTGGGTGCCGTTCCAATCTACAATTACACCATCGATGCCTGCATATTTCATCAGCAACAGTTGGTAATCCAGTATATCACGATCCGAACTGGCGTAGGGGCCGGTCATGGGGTAAAAGTAGGACGCTATCTGCCTTCTGCCGTTGGCCAATATAACATCAGGGTTTTCGTTAGCCATGGTCCAGTGCTGGCCCCATTTGCCATCCGGCGATGTTGCGGGGGTCTCAAACCAGGGCAAATAATGTACATAAACCTTTTGGCTGTTTGTTTTTACAACCGGTTTTGCGCCGATGGTAGTGGTATCGGGCGGTGGTTTGGTTGTAGTGGTATCCGGTGGCGTTATTGGTTTGTTTCCCGACCCGCCTTTACCACAACCCATCAGCAACCCAAAGGCAGCAACAATAACCAAAAATCTATACATCGCTCTAATCTACAACTATTTATAAAACTTTATGCCTTTGGTTTCAGCCGGAGCAGGTTTTATGCTGATGGCCTCGCCGCCGCCCGGCGCTAATTTTAAATTTAGTTTCGTGTTCGCATCAACCAGGTAAGTATTGATCTTATAGGCTTCAGGATTGGCTTTCCAGTCGGCATTATCGCCATCAGCATAAATGGTAGCGACGTATTTGGTGCCTTTGTCTAAAAAGTTTAATTGAACGTTGCTGTTCCTGCCGTTGGCATTGGTAACGGCGCCTATAAACCAGTTATCGGTGCCTTTTTGTTTACGGGCTGTGGTAATGTATTCACCGGGTTCGGCTTCAAGTACCTTGGTATCGTCCCAATCAACACCCACGTCCTTTATAAACTGGAAAGCGTCCATATATTTTTCGTAGTTCTCGGGCAGGTCTGCCGCCATTTGCAGCGGGCTGTAGAGCACTACATACAAAGCCAGCTGTTTCACCAGCGTGGTGTGTACGCGCTTATCAGGCAAGGTGGTGTAATCTGTAACCTTTAATATTCCCGGTGTAAAATCCATAGGGCCGCCCATAAAGCGGGTAAACGGCATTATGGTTTCGTGGTTTGGCATATCACCATGGCCAAAAGCATTGTATTCGTTACCGCGGCCAGCTTCGCAGGCCATCCAGTTGGGGTAGGTGCGTTGTAAGCCGGTGGGCCTTACCGGTTCGTGCTCATCTATCATTATATGATATTGGGCTGCTTTTTCGGCAGCGCGTACATAGTGGTTTATCATCCACTCGCCGTCGTGATGTTCGCCGCGGGGAATTATCTTGCCCACGTAACCCGTTTTTACCGACGTGTAACCATACTTATTCATAAAGCGGAAGGCAGTATCCATCTGCCGCTCATAATCGGTTGCAGAGCCTGAGGTTTCGTTGTGCATGATCATTTTTACACCCTTCGCCGCTGCATATTTGCTGATAGCATCCACATCAAAATCAGGGTAGGGGGTTACAAAGCTGAATACATGTTCTTTCCAGTTACCAAACCATTCTTCCCAACCGTAATTCCAGCCTTCAACCAAAACTCCGCCAATACCATTCTTTGAAGCAAAGTCAATATAACGCTCCACATTGGCAGTATTAGCGCCATGGGTGGTGTTCGGTATCAGCTTGCCGTCGGCGCCAACGGTATCGGCGCGGTTGGCGTAGTTCCAGGTGCTTTTGCCGGTTTGCATTTCCCACCAAACGCCAACAAATTTCATGGGTTTTATCCATGATGTATTTTCAATTTTTGAAGGGTCGTTTAAGTTGAGGATCATTTTCGATTCCAGTATGGCAGGCGCGTTATCAGCCACAATAATGGTGCGCCACGGCGTATGGCCGGGTGCTGAAACATAAGCCTTGTTGCCCAGCGCATCGGGTACCAGGGCAGCGGTAAGTTTGTAGGTGCTGTTGTCCACATGCAATTGCATGGCTGTATAATTTACCAGCGCCGCCTCGTGGATGTTGATGTAAAGGCCATCCGGCGTTTTCATCATCAGCGGGGTTTGCACGGCATGTGGATCTGGGCAGGTCTTAACAGCTATATCGTCAGAACCGGCAACCATGCTGCGGTTATCTATTTCGCTTATTTTGGTAATAGAGTAGGGGTACTCATTGGTATCGTAGTCGCCCGGTATCCAAAAGGTTTTGTTATCGCTGGTGAGTGCAAATTCGGTTACCTCGTCTGATACTATAAAATATTTCAGGCTGTTCTGTTTCGGAAATTCATAGCGGAAACCAACGCCATCATCAAAAATCCTGAACACAATGTCCAGCAGCCTTTTTGGGCCGGTTTGCTGTCTAAGATGGATGGTTACCTGCTCGTAATGGTTGCGGATGGTCTTTACTTCGCCCCAAACGGGGGTCCATTGTTCATCCACGCTTTTTCTTTCGGTACCGGTGATGGCAAAATTGCTGTCGAGCCCGGTATCATCTAATATTTTTATGCCTAAGCGGGAGGGCTTTATGATCTGTGTTTGGCCGTAATAAACAGCGTATTGGGGTCTTCCGGCGGCATCGAGCATGAAATTAAGTTTTACCTTATCCATACTCGCACTAATTGATCTGTTATCCTGCGCCATAGCACCGGCAAACAGGAGGAGGGTGAAAAAACAGGTAAAAGCTTTTTTCATGTATTAATTATTAGTCGTAAAAATTGCATACCGCATATAAAATGCTGTTGCCGGTGTCTTTTTTGTAAGGAATTTGCGTACACAGCGATACCACGCTTGCGCCCATATTTATTCCGGCAAGCGGTATTAAAAACTATGTAACGGGGCGACGTTGATTTGTTGGTTTAAAAAGTGTAAAGCCCTTTTACAGGCTTTACACTAACCAATTAACTATTATTTATTTATACCCAGGATTTTGAACAACTTTACTGTTTGTATTTAGCTCACTCAACGGGATAGGCCATTGGTATGATTTACTATCGCTGAATGTTGCGGTTAAAGGTTGAGGGCAGTTTAAGGCGGAACCATAGAACGCAGCTTCCGAATCGCCTATTTTCCAACGGCATACATCAAACCACCAGCTGCCTTCGTTAAATAACTCGGCCCAGCGCTCATAGTATAATGGGTTGTGGCCCAGTACCGGGTCGTTTGCGGTTGCGGCAGGGGTAACGTCGGTAAGCGATTTGTAATCAATTGCCGATGGTGTATTTATAGGTAAACTATAGGCCCTGCGTTTAACCTTATTCAGGTATTCAAGCCCGGTAACAGCATCTCCGCCTTTTATGTTAGCTTCGGCATACAGCAGGTATACATCGGCCAGGCGCAGCAGGTAGTAATCCCACTTATCAGAGTTGATGGTGTTTTCGTTATAATCAATAGGTGCATATTTGCGTATGCTGAAACCATAATGGTTTTGTTGGTAGGCATAAACATCGGGTTTGGAAACCTTTGCCCAATTAACCCCATCAAATTTTACCGAATCAACCCAGGGCTGTAAAGCATTTACAAACAAGCGCGGATCACATGTTTTGTTAGCCCGTACCTGTAATGATGCCTGTGTATAAGCCGGATCCTGTATTTGCGCAGGATTGGTGTACGACGGATTGCTGCCGGTATATTTCGGGTTAGCTACGAGGTTGTAAGTTGTTGGCAGCGGGAAACCAAAACGGATAACGTTTTGATCGTGGAAAAACTCGTTGCCGTAACCCAAAGCCTGGGTGTTACCCTCGGTGCCGTTAAAGCCAGGGCCGCCAAATGTGCGCGGAGACCATATCAGGCCGTTAATGGTTGATGAGTTGGCAGCGCCGCTGTAAATACCATAACCACCTTTTGAATCCTGGTCTATATACAATTCAAGCAACGATTCTGTGTTGAATTTGTTGTCGCCATTAAAAGCATCATGGTAAGTAGCATACGGCATCAATGATTTACCGCTGTTTTGGATAACATCCTGTAAAACAGTTTTTGCATCGGCCCAGTCTTCGGTATAAACGTAAGCTTTACCCAATAGGCCTTTGGCTGCCCACTCAGTACAGCGTGCAGCATCAGCTGCATCCCAAACCTGGCCTTTAAGCAAGGTTGCAGCTTGTTTTTCGTCGCTAACTATTAACGCCCATGTTGCGGCAACACTGCTGCGTGCCACTTGTGTTTCGGCTAAACTTGAAGGTACCTGGGTATATAAAGGAACACCCATTTTGTCGCCATTTGTGCCGCCGGCGCTCATGTACGATTCGCCGAACAAACATTCCAGCTCCATATAATACCAGCCGCGAAGGCAATATGCCTGGCCAAGTATCAGGTTAATTGTTGCCTGGTCAGCCGATGGGTCGTTTTTTACTAATGTGCCCGCCGCGTATATGGTAACGTTACAGTTTTTTATACCGGTGTATAAAGCCGCCCAGGTCTCTGAGGGGTATTCGTCGCCAACAGTTAAGTTGTTGGCAGCCATATTATTCCATCCCGGGTCGCCGTTATATTCCGAGTTAACCGTATGCATTGAGTTTGACAATGCCTTAGGTAAAAAATGGAAACCGAATATACCCTGGTCGCGCAGATTGGCATAACATGATACCAGTACACTTTGCAAGTCGGTAATTGTTTTGGGATAAGTACTGCTTGCATACTGATTTGGAGGCCCAACATTTACCGGGGCCTTTTTACATCCCGCCATTAAAATAAGTGCGAGTGCTGCTATATATTTTTTCTTTATCATCTTGATAATTTTAAATGGTTATTATTGAAAACTAACGTCCACACCAACCGAGTAAATTCTGGCCTGAGGGTAATTTGTTACCCATAACAAATACCCTCATGCTCTTCACATCCAGTTGTCTTAAAACATTGCCTGTAAAAGTATAGCCTAATTGTAGGTTTTTAAGTTTTAAATAAGCTCCGCTTTCAACAAAATAACTATTAACCGAAGAGTAGTTTTGGTTAGGATCTTTGGTAAACCCTCCTGTAGTTGGTATTCCTAATCTTGGCTGCGAAGTAAGACCGTTTGAGCCAAAAAATGAATCGTTAAAAATTTGGCTGGTTGAGTTACCATCCTGGAAAACGGTTTGTTCATAAGCTTTTACACCATTGTATAATTGCACACCGGCAACACCATTAAAAAGCATGGCCAGATCAAACCCTTCGTAATTGAAGTGCAGGTTAAAACCATAGATCATTTTTGGATTAGGGTTACCAATTACCTGCCTGTCGCTGGCATCAATATTTCCATCCCCATTCAAATCCTGAAATTCCAGATCGCCGGCGTGGGCTACATTGCCGTTAACTTTTTGCTTCGCCGCTGCGGCATCGGTCGGGAATATGCCAAGTACTTTGTATCCATAAAATGAACCGAATGGTAAGCCGACTTTAGTAATTGTTATAGTTTGGCTGGGCTGTGCACTAAAGGCTACGTTACCGGGGTCGGGTGTGTACCAGTTATACCCACCATATACAGCATCAGTAGCTGCACCACTTAACTTAGTAACCCTGTTTGTGTTAAAGCTGGCGTTAGCGCTTACGTCAATACCAAGTTTTCCAAATTTGTGGCGATAACCTACCATAAAATCAAAGCCGTGGTTATCCACATCGCCAATGTTAGTGATATAAGGTGATGAAAAACCGCTGCTTTGAGACAAAGTAAGATCGTATAACATGTCAGAGGTTTTCTTGTTATACCATTCAGCAGTAAAATAGAGGCTACCATGAAAGGCTTCGCCATCAATACCTAAATCGGTTTCTGTAATTGTTTCCCAGTGCAAATTGGGGTTGGGTATACCTGTTAAAGTATTACCTATCTGGAATGGCTGCCCCGGCGCAAAACCTTGTGCACCGCCTGCTATACCAGTAGAAATATTGTTTTGCTGATAAGGTACGGTGAAGTAATATGGAGGTATGTTGCTATTACCTAACTGGCCGTAACTACCACGCAATTTCAAGTTGTTTATAGCCGGCAATGCAGCTGTAAAAAATGGTTCTTGACTAATTGCCCATCCGGCAGATATACCCGGAAATACACCTTTTTGTTTATTAGGGCCAAAAACTGTGTAATTGGCATCCTGCCTTATTGAAGCCGATAAAAAATATTTCTCGTTATAGTTATAGTTTACGCGTGCAAATTGTGATTGTATCAAGCCTTGCGGATCATAAGTACCTGCAAGGTTTAATCCCGATTGTGACGTTTGAACAAATGAGTAGCCATTTACACCTACATTACTTTCGCCAGCATAAATGTTATTTGTTTTTTGAACTATCTGCTCATAACCAGCCAAAGCACTAATGTTATGTTTACCAAAGCTTTGATTAAATGATAACACATAATTGGTTAACAATTGGCTGCTTTGCGCATATGATTTATTTAATGAATTAACGTTTGATGATACAGGGCCAAAATTGTATGTGTTTTGGAATATATCTTCCGTTTCAAGGTAATAACTGTAACCTAATGTTGTTCTGAAATCAAAATGGAAAGGCAATTTCACGTCGCCGTATATATTACCCTGGAAATTATTTTTGGTGTCTTGTCCACTTGCTGAATTAACCGCACCTAAAAGGTTAGGGCCCGAATATTGCGCTCCATATCCGGCCGGTTCGGTACCGTATGAACCATTTGTATTATAAACCGGAATAATAGGCTGTGTACGGAATGGTGCATTTGCTAACGCGGCTTGCGCACCTACCAATGGCGAAGTTATGCGTTGAGATGCGTCAATTTGCTCACCTATAGTAAGGTATTTACTCAATTTATAATCGGTGTTAACACGTACACCCCCAATATTTGAGTAGTTTTTAATGAATATACCTGTTTGTTGATTATAAAATCCCGATATCAAATAGTTGAGGTTTTCTGTTGCACCAGAAATTGACAGGTTATAATTTTGCTCGGTACCGTTGCGGTATAGCTCGTCAACCCAATTGGTATTTGCCAGTGTATCTAAACCTCCTTTTCCTGTAAAAACAGTCGGGTTTAAAATGTCTTCAACTTTTAAATAATCATTTTTGTCAAGCAATTGAACCAGCTTGGGTTTGGTTACACCGTATCTTGCACTAAAAGTAATTAACGGCGGTGCGCCTACACTACCACCCTTTTTAGTTGTAACTAATATAACCCCACCTGCTGCTGCCGAACCATAGATGGCTGCCGACGCGGCATCTTTTGCAACATCGATCGAAGCTATATCCTGAGGATTAACATTATTTAGATCGGCTTGCCTTACACCATCAACAATATACAACGGGTTTGGCTGATAGAATGATGCAACACCGCGTATAATAATTTGTGGTACACCGTCAGGCTGTGCCGAAGCGCTGATCACGTTAACGCCGGCTATCCTTCCCTGTAATGCTTCAAGCGGATTGGTAATAGGCTGATCTTTAAAAACGTCGCCTTTAACCGAGGCTATGGAGCCGGTAAGGTCCTTTCGTTTCTGGGTGCCATAACCAACTACCACTACTTCGTTCAGCTCTTTAAGTTCGTCCCTAAGTGTTACGTTAACAATGGTTTGGCTGCCAACGGTAATGCTTACCTTGGAATACCCGACCATGCTGAACAACAGTGTGCGGCCGCTGGTCGTTTTTATCGAGTAAGACCCGTTAATGTCAGTTCGTACACCGGCGGTGGTACCCTGCACGGATACAGAAACACCGGGTAAAGCTTGTCCCTGGTCGTCGGTAACTTTACCGCTAACTGATACTGTTTGCGCGAACGACAAAGTAGTTATCAGTAAAAATAAAGGACAAAAAATTAATTTTAGTAATTGTTTTTTGTACATAATGATTGGTTTTTAAATTGATTTGTTGGATAAGATATTGATCTGGTGGCTGTTGATGCTTTGCCTTCCCGCTACCCGGAGAGCGATGGTTTTTGTAATTCACCCCACACCATAGCATGTGTGTGCAAGTGACAATGTTTTGTGTACATTTTCATTTTTTCAGTAAGGTTATATCAGTATTGGTTTATAATGTCCTTTTGCAGCGTTATGGTTTGCTGGTATTTGACATATCAAAGAGAAGAGATTAAACAGGCAACATCAATTTTCAAAAGTAAAATATAAACAAACTGAAATATTATATCAATATAAGTGATTGAAAACCAATATATTATATACAATGTGGTTATATGAAAATATAAACCACATATAAACTATTATACAACACTGCAAGCTGTTTAAACGGCTTTTATAGCCATAACAGCATGCTCAAACTCGTCATTATGGATAATTGATTTGCTTTTTATGCGGGCCTTATAATTGTAAATGGTGTTTACGGAGTATTCAAGAATATGGGCTATCTTTTCCGTATCGTGGATACCGAGCCTTACCAGCGCAAATATCCGCAGGTCGGTGTTTAATAATTGGTTGGGTAAAAGCTTAACCCGGTTCTCTTCGGTAAAAAGCTCATTGTAGCTGGTAACAAAATTCGGGAATATTTTAAGGAATGCTTTGTCAAAGTTAATGAACAACTCCTCGCGTTCTTTGGTAAGGTTAATGTTATTAACCAGTATGCGTATATCGTCAAAGCGTTTTGTCGTCAGTTTATTATCAACCGACCGTTTAAACTTATCCAGCTTGTTAATGTATTCCGATATCAGGTTAAAATAATAGCCAATGTATTCTTCTTTAATGGTATTGGCTTCGTTCAGCTCGATAATGCTTTTTTCAAGATTGTGATTGGTCTCGAGGATTATTTTATCGGCTATTTTTAATTTTTGCAGCTGCTTGTAAATAATTACAGCGAATACGATAACCATACACACCAAAATAGTTAACAACGATGCATAAAAGAACAAGGCGCGTTTTTGTTCTTCTTCATAATTGATCCTGTCGCTGGCTATAACGGGCAAAATGGCGCTCACCTGTAATTTCCGCTGACGGGCGCCATAATAAATGGCATCGTCCATGGCTTTTTTAATATAAGTGTAGGCATTTTTTACGTCGCCGCTTTTATATAACAGCTGCGCGAGGGTAGTAAGGGCGGCCGCTTCTTTGGTTGAGGAGCGCGCGTCGGCCATTGCAGCTTTCATCAGCAAGGTAATGGCGCTGTCGGGTTCGCTCTTGCGGATATATATATCACTCAGGGTTGATGCTGTAACAGCAAATTCATGGTCGGTTAGTTTATAATGCGCTATCAATAGTTTAAGATCGGTAACGGCCTGGTCAACATTGCCGGTTTTTAAATATTTTAAGCCGTTGTAATAAATGTATTCGTATGAAGTAGGCGAGCACAGCCTGGATGCCGAATCAATATATTTTCCTGCGCTGCGATCGTAGGTGGGGGTGTAGTAGTTGTCCTTATCAAAATCGGCCAGGTCATAATAGGTACGGGCGGTGAGAAAATAATACTCTTTTTTAGCCTCATTATCCAGCAAACTGACATTGACGGTCTTCAGCGAGTCGAAAGTTTCCTTAAACATGCCCGACGACAACAATATAAAACCGAGCTTGATCTTGCTATAAGCAATTTTGGCCGGATCTTTTAACAGGCGTCCGGTTTGCAGCAATTTTTGGGCATAATCAAAAGCCTGATCGTAATTAAAGGCCTTATACTCGTTATAAAGGCTTAAATAAATGATATATTTTGAGTTGGGGCCAGCAGCGCTGGCATCGCTTAAATGTTTTTTAAGATTCTCGATCCGTTGCAATTTTTGCTGATCATAGGTTTCCTTCTTGTCTAATACGTCGTTCAGCTTATTTAACAGGGTATCGTAGTTAGTATTCGCGAACGCGGTATGAAACAGCAGAAAAAATGGAATGATGAGCAAAACTCGTTTCATGTATGGCGCAACAGTTAAATTTTGTATAACAGGGTTAAAATCGGCGGTCTCTTCAGTATCAGGTATTGCCGTAATAGCTTTTAAGTTTAATATTTAAAATTATAAAAAAAAATCAAACTGCCTTATAAATCTTTTACAGTTGCGCTGCGCAACGTGATAATTAATTGCGGAAACCGGGTTCTTTGTACTATAATTGGCGGATGCTGGATATTTTGTATAAGGATGATCATCTAATAGCCATAAACAAACCGCACGGGTTGTTGGTACACCGGTCGGCTATTGCTGCTGATGCTAAGGAGTTTGCGCTGCAAATGCTGCGCGATCAGCTTGGCGTTAAGGTTAACCCGGTTCACCGGCTCGATAGGAAAACTGGCGGCGTATTGCTTTTTGCGTTCGACAAGGATACCGAGATAGCCATGCAGCAGCAGTTTATGGACAATAAGGTTGGCAAAACCTACCTGGCCATAGTGCGCGGCTACACACCAGATGTTGGGGAAATCGACTATCCGCTAAGAAAAGAAAATGGAACACTGCAGGAGGCCTTCACCAGCTATGTTACTCTGAAAAGGGGAGAAATTGATATGCCCTTCGGCGGGCATGCCACATCAAGATATTCGCTGGCTGAGCTTACCCCTGCAACGGGCCGCATGCACCAGCTTCGGAAGCACATGGCTCACATTTTTCACCCCATCATCGGCGACCGTACACATGGCTGCAATAAACAGAACAAGCTGTTTAAAGAAACCTGGAAAATGGAAACCATGTTGCTGCACGCGCTGAAACTCAGCTTTATCCACCCTGTAACCAATACACCGGTGCTTATCGAAGCGCCATTGAACTATGAATTTAACCGGGTAATGCAACTGATGGCTTGGTGATTAGCAAATAGTAGAAACAAACAGGCGCTTTGTTTTGTACTGTAAGCAAAGCATTTACCATGTTAGAGAAAGTTGAATATATTTTAGAAGCAGAAGACGGAGAACATCGTATCGTGATCCATCCTGATAATAAATGCCTGCTGGGCGGCAACTGGTACGCCACGGGCATTTTTCGTTTAACAGAGGGTGATGTTGGCATGGGCGACATTGTGTTTGATGACGACATGAAGGAATGGGAATATACCGGCATGGGCGACCTGTCGCGCGAAAGCGCTGAAGAAATAGCAGAATTTATCCGCAACTATAAAGATCCGGAACCGGAAGTCTGAATTTGCTGCCAAAATTCGCAGCTTCCTGTTCGCGATAAGCAATTTGCATATTATCTTTATCCCCGAAACATCAATATTGAAAACCAAACATCGCCAAAAATGGATGAAATAGAAAATTATTCCGAATCAATTCATGAACAAAGTAACGAGCACGCGCACCATATTTTACATGAGAGCGAAGGCAAGGAAAAATGGGTACTGTTCGTAGCGCTTTCTACAGCTGTAATAGCTGTGCTTGCTGCCATAACCGGCTTACTGGCCGGCAACCATGCTGATGATGCCATGCTGGAGCAGATACGTTCGTCAGACCAATGGGCCTTTTACCAGGCGAAGGGGATAAAAACCGATGTATTGAATTCAGCTAACACCATGCTCATAGCGATGGGAAAAAAACCTGATTCAACTGTTGCTGCAAAAGTTAAAGCTAACAAAAAGGAGCAGCAGCAGATCATGAACACCGCCAAAGAAGAAAAAGCTGAATCAGACATACATGTTATGAAACACGAGATATTGGCGCGCGGGGTAACTATGTTCCAGATAGCGATAGCCATTGGGGCCATATCCATTATCACTAAACGAAAGGTATTGTGGTTAGCGAGCCTCGGGTTTACGGCCGTAGGTGTGTTTTTCCTTTTACAGGGCGTTTTATTTTAAGCATATCTTATCTTCCTGATGAAACTTTATAGTATAATTTACAGCCTGCTGTTTACCAGCGCAGTTAATATTTGCATGGCGCAGCCCGCAAAAAAGGATACAACTATAAGGCTCATCACGTTGGATCCCGGCCATTTCCATGCGGCGCTGGTGCAGAAATCCATGTATAGCGATATTGACCCGGTAGTGCATGTCTACGCTCCAAAAGGCCTCGATGTACAACAGCACCTGCAACGGATAGACGCCTACAATAAACGTGCTGACAAGCCCACCAACTGGAATGAAGAAGTTTACCTCGGCGATGATTTTTTTGATAAAATGCTGGCTGACAAAAAAGGTAATGTGGTGGTAATGGCCGGCAACAACCGGAGAAAAACCGAGTACATTAAACGATCAATAGCGGCTGGTTTTAATGTTTTGGGTGATAAACCTATGGCTATCGACCCGCAGAATTTTGAGCGACTTGAAAGCGCTTTTACTTTAGCCGCGCGCAAGAAATTGGTTTTATATGATATTATGACCGAGCGTTATGAGATAACCAACGCCCTGCAACGCGAATTTGCCATGATATCTGCCGTGTATGGTAAGCAAAAGGTGGGAACGCCGCAACACCCCGGCGTGGAGATGGAGAGCGTGCACTATTATTATAAGTATGTCTCGGGCAATGTGCTTACGCGGCCCGATTGGTTCTTTGATTCAAAACAACAGGGAGAGGCTTTGCAGGATGTGGGCGTACATCTTGTTGATCTTACCCAATGGGAATGTTTCCCCGACAGGGTTATTAATTATAAAAAGGATATTAAATTTAACAGCGCCAAAAGGTGGACGTCGGATGTGTCTCTTTCCAGGTTCAATATCATCACCGGTTCCAATGGCTTCCCTGCATTCCTGAAAAGCAGTGTTGTACACGATACTATCCTGAAAGTAAACGCAAACGGCAGCGTTAACTATAAATTAGTCGGCGTTAATGTTAAGCTGACCGCAAGATGGGAATACAAGGCAATTGCCGGCGGCGACAGCCAGTATTCCATATTGCATGGCACCAAAGCCAACCTGGAGATAAAACAGGGCGCTGAAGAGAAATATTCACCCGTGTTATATATAGAACCGGTAAATAATAATGATGTTGCCTATGAACAGCAATTGCTGAATAAGCTAAAAATAGTGCAAACCAAATATCCCGGCATCAACCTGAAAAAGGAAGGTAAGCGCTGGGAGGTCATCATTCCTGACAAATATAAGGACGGCCACGAAGCCCATTTTGCGCGCGTAACCGACAGGTTTTTGGAATACCTGAAAAAGGGCGATATGCCTAAGTGGGAAGTGCCAGATATGATAGCCAAGTACTATACCACAACCACTGCGCTGGCATTGGCAACCAAAAAGTAGCAAGTTGCACATAGTACACTATATTTGCTTACGCAAACAGGATTGAATGAGCAATAATGATATAATGAAAAAACTTAGGGTCGCCCTTAAGTTTACCGACGACGATATTATCGAAGTACTAAAACTCGCCAATTTCAGGATAACGAAGACGGAATTAGGCGCTATTTTCCGTAAAGAAGATCACCCCAACTTTAAACCCTGCGGCGACCAGATACTCCGCAACTTCCTAAATGGGCTCGTCATCCACATGCGCGGGCCGAAGCCTGAGTAGTCGATGGTCATTAGTAATTAGTCTTGTTTGGGTAGCACAACTATTGACTACAGACCATCGCTTATAAACTATTTCGATCCCATGACGTGCATCATACCGCTTTTTATCATTTTCTGCTCGTAAGGCGAAAATGGTACTCTGCCACCAAAATCCTGCACCCAATATTGGTGGTTCTCGGCAACGCCAACTTCCTTAAAGCCGGGGTTCATCAGGTTTCTGCAATGGCCCTCGCTCTTAAACCATCCATCCATAACCTCATCAATACTTTGCTGGCCCCAGGCAATGTTTTCGCCCACCATAAAGCTTTTGTAGCCTTTAAAATAGTAGCCGGCAAACACTATCCTG
>Ga0206963_10254_pt1 | contig 16519 bp, 14 predicted proteins | sample Alteio_BWOrgHeat_28_FD_152958 | JGI IMG/M metagenome (GOLD analysis project Ga0206963, IMG submission 152958) | Enriched cells from forest soil in Barre Woods Harvard Forest LTER site, Petersham, Massachusetts, United States -... | ecosystem: Environmental > Terrestrial > Soil > Temperate forest >... | reverse complement strand
GGCATTCTGCTGCTGCTGCTCCGGGTGGGGGTGCTGGAATCGGGGATGTATAAAAATATGACGGGGGCGAAGGTGAGCCGCGGCAATTTCTTTATGTTGTTCACGAATGGTCAGCGGTTGAAGAAATACCTGACATCCATTCTGATTGCCTTGCCGAACTGGTATGTGATCGGGGTGCTGATTTCGTTTTCGAATGACTTTGGCGGAGATATGAAAGTGAAAGGGGGGATCGATCCAGGTTTGGCGATCATGGTGGCCTATGCCGCTATTTCTGTTGGGGATGTGCTGATCGGGTTTATCAGCCAATGGTTCAGAAGCAGGAAGAAAGCGTTGTGGCTTTTTAATATTATTACGGTGATCGGGGTCATTGCCTTTTTCAATCTGCAGGGGCAGACGTCGACGATGGTGTATTGGGTATGTGTAGTACTGGGTTTCGGGACGGGGTTTTGGGCGATGTTCGTGACGATGGCGGCGGAGCAGTTCGGGACGAATATCCGTGCGACCGTGGCGACGACGGTCCCGAATATGGCGCGTGGGTCGCTGGCGGTGGTGGTATCGCCGTTGTTTAAGGCCCTTGTGCCGTCGCTTGGTCATTTCAAGGCCGGTTGGGTAACGGGTATCGTCGTGTTTGCAATCGCTTTTATAGCGCTGGCGATGACGCCGGAAACTTTTGGGAAAGATTTGAATTATTTTGAGCCGAAATAAAGAGGAATGAAGTTTCTCATCATACGCTTCAGTTCTATCGGGGATATTGTGCTGACTACGCCGGTGGTCCGATGTCTGAAAAAGCAGGTAGCAACCGCGGAGGTACATTATCTGACCAAGACTGCCTTCAGGCCGATCCTGGAGGCCAATCCCTATATCGATAAGATCCATTGCCTGGGGGGAGGTCCGGGGGACGTCCCGGGGGGTGATTGGGAGGCGACGATCGATGCCCTTCGTCGCGAGGATTTTGATTATGTGATCGACCTGCATCATAATTTGCGGACCTGGAAGGTGAAACGGGGGCTTGGGAAAATCGCCTTTTCTTTTAATAAGCTGAATATTGAAAAATGGTGGTATACCAATTTTAAATGGAACCGGATGCCGGCTGTTCATATTGTAGACCGCTATATGGAGACGATTGCGGGGTTTGGGATCCGAAATGATGGCGCCGGGCTGGATTATTTTATCCCGGGGAAGGATGAGCTGAAGCCGGAGGATATCCCCACTTCGCACCAGGCGGGTTATATCGGTGTCGTCATCGGTGCGGCTTTGCCGACCAAAAAGTTACCTTTTCACAAGCTGGCGGAGCTCTGTGAAAAGGCCAGGCAGCCGCTGATCCTGCTTGGCGGGCCGGAGGATGCGGCGGTGGGGGAGAAGCTGGCGGCTATCGATCCGATAAAAATATACAATGCCTGCGGGAAGTTCAATCTCAACGAGTCGGCCGGGCTGGTGCGGCAGGCGAAGCTGGTCGTTACGCACGATACGGGGCTGATGCATATTGCGGCCGCGTTTAAGCGGCCGGTCGTTTCTGTCTGGGGGAATACGGTCCCTGAGTTTGGGATGTACCCGTATTATGGGGAGAATTATTTGTATAACTACCTTGGGATGGGGGGAAAGGGGCCATTTGGGGGGCTGCCGTATGCGCTGATGGAGGTGAAGGGGCTGAAATGCCGCCCCTGTTCGAAGATCGGGTACAACAAATGCCCAAAAGGGCATTTTAAATGTATGGAAGAGCAGCCGGTCGAACGAATTTTTCAATATTTTTAAAGAAAAACAGTGAGCCGCAATCATCTTCGTCATGACAAGACCTGCCTGAACTGCGGCGCCATTGTGGAAGAAAGGTATTGTCCCCGGTGCGGGCAGGAAAATATCGAGCCAAAGGAAAGCGTGGGCCATCTGATCGCTCACTTTTTCGAAGACATTACTCATTTCGATGGAAAGTTTTTTGTCACGGTCAAGGACCTCATCATCCGGCCGGGATTTCTCACCCGGGAATATGTTGCCGGTAAGAGGACTCGCTACCTGAATCCGATCCGGATGTATGTCTTTATTTCAGCCGTTTTTTTTGTGGCTTTGTTTGCGGGCAGTGAGGAATCCACCAACCGACCGGAGGACAACACCCATGCCGTCAATGTCTTCCGTCAGCAGGTAGCGGACAGTCTGCGCGCCGTCAAAACGGACAGCCTGCGGCGTTCTTTTAACAATTCCCTGGCCGTGAGGCTGGACAGCGCGGGTAAGAACAAATCCACGGACGAATCCTTAAGCCTCAACTACGGTTCATCCGGGCTAGTCCTTATCGATATTGAAGAAAATAAATACAACAATCTCCGCGAATATGATTCCGTGCAGCGCACCCTGGCCGACACCGCCCGGGATAAAGGGATGATGCACTGGATCCTCCGGAATAATGTCCGGCAGAAGGTAAAGCATGGGGGCCAGAACAAAATGCACCTCGAGGTAAACATTCAGCACGATATTCCGAAGATCATGTTCCTCCTGCTGCCGCTGTTTGCCCTATACGTCCGCTGGTTCTACAGCCGGAAAAAGTACTATTACGTCAACCATGCGATCTTCTCCGTCCATTTCCATTCTTTTGTCTTTCTCTTCTTCCTGTTGCTCCTGCTGCTCAGTGCCATCATTCCGGGCCACTGGACAGGACTCATCCTGGCAGGGACATCACCGATCCCCATCTTCATTTACCTGGTAGCGGCCTTGCATGGGATGTATCAGCAGTCCTGGCGGCTGTCGCTGTTGAAGGGACTGGCGATCGCGTTGCTGTATATGATAACGATGACGCTGGCCAGTACCCTTCTGCTGGTGTCTTCTTTACTGCGGATATAAAAAAGGCCGCCTGTTTGGGCGGCCTGGGGTAGTGTGTGTAATATTTATAAGGTCTTTAGTACGTCATTCATGCTGCGGACGGCTTCGGCGCTCTTGTTGAACAGGGCCTGTTCGTCAACATTCAGACCAAAGTCGAGGATCTTTTCCCAGCCATTGCGGCCGATGGTAACGGGGACACCCATACAGATATCTTTCTGGCCGTATTCACCGTTGAGAGAAACGCAGCAGGTGAAGAGTTTCTTTTCATCCCGCAAAATGCTTTTTACGAGGGCGGCGCCGGCTGCGCCGGGGGCGTACCAGGCGGAGGTCCCGATCAGTTTGGTGAGGGTCGCGCCGCCGACCATGGTATCGGCAACGATCTGCTTCTGTTGTTCGCCGGTCAGGAATTTTGTTACGGGGGCGCTGTTCCAGGTGGCGAGGCGGATCAGCGGGATCATGGTGGTATCGCCATGACCGCCGACTACTACGGCGTTGAGATCGGCCGGGCTGCAGGCGAGGTGCTGGCTGAGCTGGTATTTAAAGCGGGCGCTGTCGAGGGTGCCCCCCATGCCGATGATGCGGTTCTTTGGCAGGCCGCTGGTCGTCAGGGTAAGATAGGTCATGGTGTCCATCGGGTTACTGATGATGATCAGGATCGCCTTTGGAGAATGCTTTAAGATATTTTCGACGACCCCTTTTACGATGCCGGCGTTGGTGCCGATGAGTTCTTCGCGGGTCATCCCCGGTTTGCGGGGGAGGCCGGAGGTGATGACGACGACGTCGCTGCCGGCCGTCTTGCTGTAATCATTGGTGCTGCCGGTGATGCGGGTATCAAAACCCAGCAGGGCGGCGGTTTGGTTCATATCCTGGGCTTTCCCTTCGGCAAGTCCTTCCTTGATGTCCAGCAACACTAATTCTTCAGCCAGTGCTGCACGGGCGATATTATCGGCACAGGTAGCGCCGACGGCGCCGGCGCCTACAACCGTAACTTTCATCTGTGAAATATTTGAGTGATAAAATGTTTTGCGCGGACAAAGGTAACGACTTCTATTGTTTCTCGGTGAACGCTTTCAGGAGGGTGTCCACTTTTTGGGTTCCTTCGAAGGTCGTGATGAGGTTCCCTTTCTTGTCATACAAAGCCAGGTAAGGCAGGTTTTTTATCTTGTAGAAAGGCGGCAGAAAGAATTTTTCGTCCCGGCCTATTTTAATATTGGGATGGTCGTAGATTTTGTAGTGTTCGTTGAAGTCCTTCATTTCGGAAAAGGGCTGATAGGTGGCCATCACGATCTCCATTTCCCTGAAATCTTTGAAGTCTGCCAGGATGGCCTCGATCTGGTGCTTGCAATGTTCACAATCGGGGCTGAAGAACATCACGATGGTGCGGCGGTTTTTGTGAACGTCGTCCTTGGTCAGATAGGTGGAGCTATCCAGTTTCAACAGGTGGAAGGGGGGGATGGTTGGATAGCGCATAAAGGGGGCGGTCGCATTGGCCGGGTCGGTCGCCGGCTGGTTGGCCAGTCCGGCCGATGGTGGTTGCGCCGGCTGCTGCTGTACGGGTTGCTGGGCGGATAAGGTATAACAAAGGGCTAATGCAAGGATTGCCAGGAATGGTTTTTTCATCTTAATAGTTTCAAAAAGAGTTTCGATAAAAATCTGGTGTAAAAGTAAATCTTTAACGAATCGGGAGATTTTTTATTTGGTTGTTACGAATTTTTCGTAGATTTACGAAAATATCGTAATCGTATGGAAAAATTAAGTCATCAGGAAGAGGAAGCCATGCAGGCGGTGTGGAAGACGGGGGAGGGGAGCGTCAAGCTTTTCCTGGAAAATATGCCCTCGCCGGGGACGCCTTATACGACGCTGGCTTCTACAATAAAGAACCTGGAAAAGAAAGGGTTTTTAGCCAGCCGGCTGATCGGGAACGCCTATTTGTATAAGCCGTTGGTCTCGGAAGACGAATATAAAAAGAAGTTTATGAATGGCTTTGTCCGCGATTATTTTGCCAATTCCTATAAGGAGCTGGTGAATTTTTTTATCGAGGAGAAGAAATTGAGCGCGAAAGAATTAAAGGAAATCATCGACCTGATTGAAAAATCAAATTCCTGAATTATTTCTGTGCCTCGTTATGTAAAAATCATTGTTTCAGCATCTAAATATTGCGTCTATGCCCGTTATGCCTTTGTTCCTTTTAAAATTATCGATCAGCCTTTCGATTGTCTGGCTGTTTTACCAGCTGTTCCTGCGGCGGCTGACGTTTTATCGGTTAAACCGGTGGTATTTGCTGGGGTATACCATCCTTGCCTTTTTTATTCCGCTAATCAATATTGGTCCAATGCTGGCGGATGGTTCGTCCGGCGAGCCGGCGATGGTGGAGTTTATTCCTGCGATAGGCCATGTACAGGCGAACGCTGTTTCTCCGGCGGCGCAGCGGGTTGTTTTTTCCGGCTGGAACGGGTTGTTGCTGTTGCTATTGCTTGGTGGGCTGTTGCTGCTGATCCGTTCAGCCGTGCGTTGGTTCTCCTTGTTGCGGCTCCGGCGGCAGGCGCGGAGGGTGGAGGGCACGGAGCTGAAGATCTACCAGGTGGATGCGCCCATTATTCCCTTTTCTTTCGGGAATGCCATCTATATCAATCAGCGGCTGCATACGGAAAAGGAGTGGTCGGACATTATCCTGCACGAGTATATACATATCCGGCAGCGGCATACGGTGGATATCCTTCTGGCCGAGCTGGTCTGTATCCTGAACTGGTACAATCCATTTTCGTGGCTGATCCGGTATTCGATCCGGCAAAACCTGGAATTTATCGCCGATCAGCAGGTGCTGGATAACGGTGTGGATAGAAAAGGGTATCAGTATCATTTGCTAAAGGTCGTCGGGGAGCCCCGCTACCGGCTGGCCAATAGCTTCAATTTTTCTTCCTTAAAAAAACGCATTGTCATGATGAATAAAATGAGAAGCGCACGGCTTCATTTGCTAAAACTGTTATTTCTTGTCCCGCTGGTGGCGGTTTTATTGCTTGCCTTCCGGGACAGGTATCCCGATCTTTTGCGCCGGTTTTCCGGGCCGATCTATGTCAACGCCGCCGGTATTGTGATCGCGCTGCCGGGCAAATTACCGCTGGCGGGGGTTATCGTTCGGGAAAAGGCATCTGGTATGGAAACGAAGACGGATGCAAAGGGCTTTTACAAAATGCGAATTCCGGTGGCGTCGGATTCGGCACGGATCCATCTTGACTATTTAAAAGAAGGATACGAAGGGGACTATCGGGAGCGGAGCTGGCCGGTGCTTAAAGAAACACAGGGGCTGCTGGAAATCGGGACGATGCAACCCTTCGCGGCTCCGAAAGAGGCAGGCTTTTTCATCGCTCCATCGATGGATGGTCATCGGCCGCCCGTGGATCCGGGGTATGACGATGCTGTAAAGGAATTGCAGCGGGTTTTAAAGGAGAATGAAGGGATGAACAATTTTTTTGCGATGGAAAAGGAGCACCCGGAAGTCAGCCTTATATATATAACGGAAGACAAACAAAGGCGGATCGTGATCCACACGGACGGAACGTTGGAGAAATATGGCTATCCGGGTTGGCAGGCGGTGAATGATATGGATAAAAAGTATGGGGCATTGCCGGATTACATGACCAGCACTGCTCATCCGGTCAACAGCGGTTACCTGGCCCGCTGGGCGGGTATTTCCGCGCAGGCGGAAAAGGAATTTCATGCTACGGGTGAGGCGCGGGCGATCATTTTTCCTGGTGACAGCCGGGTGATAGCCGTACCGGTGAGCGGTAAGCCACGGGTCTATGATATGGATAATGACGATCCGAAGGAAAGACCGGCTTTTGAGCAACTGTATGGAAAATTGCCGGGTTGTGTGCCGGGGGCGGCGTCGAATACGGGTGGCGGGAAGATCGGCGGGGTCGGCTCTGCGGGGGAATCGAAGGGGGCGATCGTTACCGGGAAGACCGATACGGTTCCGGGTGGCGGTCGGTCGCGGGATCCGGCGCGTGTCGCGGTTAGTGGTTTGAACTCCGACCAGGTCCTGTATGTGGTGGATGGTGAAAAGATGCCGGAGGGCTGGAAGTTCGATTCCATTCCTCCCGGAGAGATAAAATCCATTGACGTCATAAAAGGCGAGCAGGCTGTCCGGCTGTTTGGCGAGCGGGGAGTGAACGGGGTGGTGGTGATCACGACGAAGCCCGGTGGAAAGATGCATGTGGTGGAAACGGATCCGACGAAAGTCGGTCATGAAATGCATCCGTTGTATGTCATCGACGGTAAGGAGGTATTACCGACTGATACATCGGGCTTTCGCAACCTGAATCCTGATCAAATCCAATCGATCCAGGTGCTGAAAGACTCTGCTGCGATCCGGCAGTATGGCGAAAAGGGCCGCAATGGAGTCGTGATCATTACGCTTAAAAAGGAAAGCAGTTTTGCGCAGCCCGGTCATCCCCAGGCAGCGTTTACCATGGACGTAAAGGATGGGAAGGCCACTATTACCGCCGATACGGTCCGAATGACCCAGGCGAAGATAGTCCGTGATCGGCCGGGCGGGAATTGAACCGGATATACTGCTTTGCTGAGTTTGTTATTTTAATGTAAATTTGCCCCCTCCTTCCCGGAAGGCGGTCCTGCTACATTTTTTAGCGGGCGGCCGGGGAGGAGGGATTTCTAATTATATCGCTCAAAAAATTTTACAGCTTTTATGGCAAATACTGCGGACATCAGTCGGGGCATGATCATCAAGTTGGATGGTAGTTTATATACGGTGGTGGAATTTGGTGAGAACAAGACAGCCCGGGCTGCGGCAAAGGTATGGGCCAAGCTGAAGGGGGTTGATAACAGCCGTTCCATTGAGAAGACCTGGAATAGCGGGGACACTATCCATCCGGTGCGCGTGGAGAGGAAGGCTTACCAGTTCCTGTATAAGGATGATACCGGGTATAATTTTATGGATAATGAAACATTTGAGCAGATCGCCTTACAGGAAAGCCTGATCGACGCGCCACAGTTTCTGAAGGAAGCCCAGGAAGTGTCCGTTCTCATCAATACGGAATCCGACCTGCCCATGAGCGTTGAATTACCCGATAAGATCGTCGTACTGGTTACTTATTCCGAGCCGGGGATGAAGGGAGATACGGCTACGCGTACGCTGAAGCCTGCCAAGGTAGAGACGGGTGCGACGGTGAATGTTCCGCTTTTTGTCAACGAAGGAGAATTGATCCGGATCAATACAAAGACCGGTGAATATGTGGAAAGGGTGAAATAAAAGATCCTGCCCAATTTTACGTAAACGGTTGATTTTGAAAATTCACCAGTGTTTTTGGGTATATTTAGCTTTAATCCCTATTTTAGCCGCCCAAATAAAACTGTAAATTCATCCAATATGGATTTTAAACAGATTCAGGAGTTGATCAAAATGATCAATAAGTCAAACATTGGAGAGGTAAGCATCGAGGAGAAAGGATTTAAATTGACGATCAAACAGAAAGAAGAACCTGTACAGCAGATAATTGCCGCCCCCGTTCAGGCGCATCCTGTAGCCGCAATGACGACGGCGCCGGTGGCGGCCGCCCAGGCTCCGGCTGCCGCATCGGAAAAACCTGCCAAGCCTGCCGAACCCCCGGTTGACAATACGGTTACCATAAAGAGTCCGATGATCGGAACTTTTTACCGTAGTCCTTCTCCCGATAAGCCGTCCTTTGCAAATGTGGGAGATGAGATCGAACCGGGTTCGGTCGTATGCATAATCGAAGCGATGAAGCTGTTTAATGAAATTGAGAGCGAGGTTAAAGGCAGGATCGTAAAAGTGCTGGTTGAAGATGCCTCCCCGGTAGAGTATGACCAGCCTTTGTTCCTGGTAGAACCTGCATGACCCACCCAAAATTGTAAGAATGTTTAAAAAAGTATTGATTGCCAATAGAGGAGAAATTGCCCTACGGGTCATTCGTACCTGTCGGGAAATGGGTATCAAGACTGTTGCGGTCTACTCTACGGCAGACAAGGAAAGCCTGCATGTTAAATTTGCGGACGAGGCGGTGTGTATTGGAAAACCGGCCAGCTTTGATTCTTATCTGAATATCCCTCATATTATGGCGGCCGCGGAGATCACCAATGCGGATGCGATCCATCCGGGTTATGGGTTCCTGGCGGAAAACGCGCGTTTTGCCGAGATCTGCGGCGAGCATGAGATCAAATTTATCGGGCCTACTCCCGCGATGATCAACTCGATGGGGGACAAGATCACGGCGAAGGAAACCATGATCAAGGCCGGCGTGCCGGTCGTACCCGGCGGGAAGGGACTGCTGGAGAGTCTTGACGAAGCAAAGGGGATGGCCAAAGAGGTCGGTTACCCCATCATCCTGAAGGCGACTGCCGGCGGCGGCGGAAAGGGGATGCGGGTCGTATGGGAGGAGTCGGAGATGGAAAGGGCCTATACTACCGCCAAAGCCGAGGCGGGCGCGTCGTTTAAGAATGACGGCGTTTACATGGAAAAATTTGTGGAAGAGCCCCGGCACATCGAGATACAGGTGGCCGGTGATCAATACGGAAGGGTCTGTCATCTGAGCGAAAGGGATTGTAGTATTCAGCGTCGTCACCAAAAGCTGGCGGAAGAATCACCTTCTCCTTTTATGACGGAGGAGTTGCGGCAGCGGATGGGGGAAGCGGCTATCAAGGCAGCCTCGGCCATCAATTATGAGAGTGTAGGGACGGTCGAATTCCTCGTGGACAAGCATCGCAATTTCTATTTCATGGAAATGAATACGCGGATCCAGGTAGAACATTGCGTGACGGAGGAAGTCGTGAATTTCGATCTTATCAAGGAGCAGATAAAAATTGCGAATGGCGAGGCCATTACCGGCCTGAATTATGAGCCGCAGGGTCACGCCATCGAATGCCGGATCAATGCAGAGGACCCGTATAACGATTTCAGGCCCTCTCCGGGCCGGATCACGGTCCTGCATCAGCCGGGCGGGCATGGTATCCGGGTCGACAGCCATGCATATGCCGGGTATACGATCCCGCCCTATTACGATTCCCTGATTGCCAAGATCATCGCGGTGGCCCGCACGCGGGAAGAAGCGATCAGTACGATGCATCGCGCGCTCAGCGAGTATGTGATCGAAGGTATAAAGACGACGATCCCTTTTCACCTGCAGCTGATGAAGGATGAACGTTTCCGCAGCGGTGACTTTAACACCAAGTTCCTGGAAGGTTTTAAGATGGTTTAGGGGGCCCGGGCACGGTACATAACCGGGCAATTGCCCGGTTTTTTATTTCCAAATGCGAATTGTCTTTTATGGGCGTTTACGACCACGGTTATAATTTTGAATCGTACTACCTTCAGGTTGAATCAGTAAAATATCACTCGATTACCGTATCTCCTACCCAACTCAAAGTCGAATATTTTAACGATAAGCGTCAAGCCAAAATTGTTTCCAACCTTGCTGTGTTCCTTGCTGTCCAACCTTAATTTCAGTTACTAACCTATTTAGGCAATGGTAAATTATTGCAGTTTATCAAAGGCCGAAAAGGTCAGAAGGATGACTATGTCCAAACGGCTCTAAAATGTAAAGCTCCCATATTCCTGCATCGTAAGGAGTGAAAGCTTTTTTGGACAGATTAAGCCCGGTAGTTCAATGGATAGAGCACCATCATTCTAAGGTGGAGGTTGGAGGTTCAACCCCTCCCCGGGCCTCAATCTATTTCCCCGCCCTCCTCTTCCGGTTCAAAGGCGAATCCCTTATCTATTGGCACTTTCAGTGGTCACATCTTTTAATTGATTTCACCAGCACAAAAACACATCGCGAAACAAATTATGCTTGCGAGTGGTTGGCGTCGTGCAGATCTTATAAGTTTCCTCTAGGATAGTAGCTTTTCGTGAACGGTAAAGTACCTGCGTGAAGTGGCCATACTTATCTAAGTTTACTGACTTAATTAAGCAGGAAGATTTAAGTCCTTAACATTCAGCCTACACCTTAATGACAATCAATCGATTACAGGGAAGCGTTGTAGTCGCCTTCTTAGAAATAAATAGTATGCCTAGCGATTCTGTTTAAGAGGATTCAAATACTGTGTTTCTATCATATAATACCTTATTAATAATCAGTAAATTAGCAGCTAATTCAATTCTAAATGGTCTTTTCATCCGGCACCGTAATAAACCAACAAATTTCCTCTGCAACTATACGAACCTTTTTTGTAGGTTACGATTTAGGAGAATATAGGAACGAACCCTTTACTGAAATACTATTAGATACGATTGTTGATTTTGCATTTGGGTATCATACCGGAATACTGCAGAAATATGATAGAAGAATGCTTAAAGAAGCTGCGCGCTCAATATACAAGATCAAAGAATATCAAGAAGTCAAATGGGTATATGTAGATAAGGATGAAGAATTATCTGATTGTGAACTTAAAAATGAGCAAAAGTTTTTAAAACGTGGCGAATTTGGGGAAATGATACTCCACCTAATACTAAGAGATTTCTTCAACACTGTCCCACTCCTCGCCAAAGTTCATTTTAAGGATACTGATAGCTCAACGATACATGGGTTTGATATAGTGCATATTGGGCCAGATATAGGAGATCCTAATAAAGAATCATTATTTTTTGGAGAATCTAAATTATACTCTCGAAAGGATGGACAAGCGGGTATTCACGGTATTACTGATTTATTGAATGACGTAAAAGACCATTTCAAAAAAGACTTTCTATATAGGGAATTTGCTTTAATCAGTAAGAAAAAAGATGCATTTAAAGCAATTGAGGAGTATGAGGATAGAAACACGCTAGAGGAGTACTCTGCATTCTTAGAACGTAAAAAGGTATGGTATGAAAGACTAAGTTTTGTTGAAGCCGGAAAGATGAAATTAGAAGATCTCTTTAAGTCAGTAACAATACCGGTTATTTGTACATATCAGTCCAAGATATTTGAAAATAAGATTAATGAAAATTCAGCGGAGTTCCAGGATGAGCTTTCCAAAGAAGTAGGACTATTATCGACAATGTTTAATTCATCGATTTCGGCAATGAGGGCCGAAGTGGGGGAGTTGATCAGAACAAATCTTAACGTTGTTTTGTTACTTTTTCCTATCCCGAGCAAAAAACAGTTAATTAAGTCGCTTCACGAAAAACTTTATAAATATCAGGCTTAAGATGGATGAAATAATAGAAGAAATAGAACAGGCTGATATGCTGTCATTTGATCGGTCATTTCAATTGGCGCAGCTTTGTTCGTCTCTTCTAAAAACGGATGAAGTTAATGGCAGAAGATTATTAATAAATGTGCTGAATAATTGGAATAAGATATCTCCTGATTGCTCTGAAATATGGATAGACCTAATAGACGCTTCAGGGTTCTATCCATACTTATTGCCTAAGTTATCTAATAAACCGTTTAAAAATATTTCTGGCGAACTAAGATTGGGTCTTCACCAATCCGCTAACCTCCGGTCGAAATTCTTTCATGATGAGCAATTAGAGCTTTTGAAATATCTCAATGCCGGCAGAAATGTTATTGTAAGTGCGCCAACTAGCTTTGGTAAAAGTCTTTTAATTGAAGAAATCGTTGCATCAAAGCAATTCAAAAATTTAGTGATAATTCAGCCTACACTAGCATTACTGGACGAAACAAGACGAAAACTTCTGAAATATAGTGATGATTACAAATTGATCGTACGCACATCACAGGAGCCCGATCCAAATAAAGGGAATATTTTTCTGTTCACAGCAGAACGTGTGAATGAGTATCATATTTTTCCTCAAATTGATTTCCTTGTCATAGACGAATTTTATAAGCTAAGTGGCAATAGAGATGACGAGCGATCTTCGTCTCTCAATACCGCATTTTATTACCTTTTGAAAAATAATAACCCGAGATTTTATTTACTCGGGCCAAATATTGACAGTATCAGCGAAGGTTTTGCTGAAAAGTACAATGCAGTTTTTTACAAAAGTCACTACTCTTTAGTGGATTCACGAACCATCAAGGTGTATGAACAATACGTTGGTCAATTTGGCGATAGAGGAACAAAGAAGTTATTCAAAGAAAACACATTATTTGAATTGCTGCTAAGTTTACGCAACGAACAGACTATTATTTACTGTTCTTCACCTCAACGTGTCAGATTCCTTGCTAAGGCATTTTCATATTTTTTAAATACTCGTGGCCAACCAATGACTTCGACTGTATTTCCTTTATCAGAATGGATCAAAAGAAACGTAAGTAAGGACTGGTGCCTATTGAATTTCCTGGACTACGAAATCGGAATTCATGACGGGGCACTTCAAAAACATATTACCACAACTATTATTGATTACTTTAATCAAGGGAAACTAAAGTATTTATTTTGCACTTCTACAATTATTGAGGGGGTAAATACTAGCGCCAAAAATATCGTTTTTTTCGATAAACAGCGCGGAGGTAATCCTATTGATTTTTTTGACTATGCCAATATTAAAGGACGTGCTGGAAGGATGATGGAACACTTTGTAGGAAGGATTTTCAATTTTAATCCTGCCCCTGAAAATACTCCTATAATAATTGATATCCCTTTTTTTCAACAAGACCCAATAAGAAGCGAAGTACTAATCCAAATTGATAGGGAAGAAATTAAGTTTTCCCAGAGTGAACAATACCAAACAATTGAATCAATTCCACTTGCTGAACGAGAAATTATCAAGAGAAATTCTATTAATGTCTTTGGGCAGAAATCTATAATAGACACAATAAGGCGAGATATTGAACGAGATTTTTTTCTTATTGATTGGGTGATGCCAGATTACCGTCAACTTGAGTATATCCTTGGACTTGGCTGGGATTTTTTACTTGTACCCGGTGAGACAACAAGTCCAATGACGAAAAAGAAACTCATTAATAGAACATTTAATTACGGTTTAAATCGGAGCATAGCAGGACTGATCCAAGAATCCTATTTATATAACCGAGGTTTAGCGTCCAAAGAAAGCAAGGCCGACAACGAAATCATGGATGAAGCAATCCAAGAAGTATTTCAAATGATGAAACACTGGTTCGAGTATAAAGTTCCGAAGTGGTTGTCTGTTATTAATGAGATTGTAAAGTTTATTTGTTTAGAAAAAGGAATACGTGCACCGAATTATTCTTTTTACGCGAATCTTATTGAAAACGATTTTCTAAGGCCAAATTTGTCTATTCTAGCGGAGTATGGAATACCTAGTAGTGCAATTAGAAAAATGGAACCTAATATTCCAGCAGATTTGGCAGAAGATTTTGTTTTATCCTATATTAAGCAACAGCGGCTATTTGATTTGCCATCGCTGATTGACTATGAGAAGCAAAAAATTCAAGAAAACTTAAATTGAAATCTGTTTTGACTAACTAGCGGCCGAACAACACATTGACGAACTGGAAGAAAAGGAAAATAGCCTGTAATACGGAAGAGCATGTCGTCAATTCCTTCTTTATATCCTCCCCAACAGCCTTAACGTATGATGCCAATAAAATAAGGGACCGCCCGGAATATTTCTGCGCTTATTTAAAAACTGATAGGCAATGGGTGCTATTGTATAGGGCTTCATGTCCCCTCCTTCCTGCCAGCGCTGGATGCCCTCGTCTGATCCCATGAGCAGCAAGGTCGCCAGGTAAGCGGCCCGGGAAGAAGCCAGGATCGCCTCATCGCTGCGGAAGGCTCCCTGATAGATATATGACTTTAATTGCAGCAGCCCTTGCGAGACATGCGGGTAGATACCACGGGTATCAAAAAATTTCCCCTGTGAAGCAATCACGAGAGAGGTATCAATAATATCCTGCAATACCTGTTCCCTGGTATGGCCCTCTGCGGCGCGGTAGGCCAGTTCTTTTTGCGCCGTCTTTTCAAAAGACGCTTTAAAATGTTCCAGGTTGCTGATCCGGTCAAACAAAATTCCTAAGTCAAAGAGCTGTTTCATGACCTCCATTTGCTTTTCCGTGACATGCCCATTGGGGTGTTCCACCCGGAATCGAATGCCTATGGTATGTGGAGCATAGGCCGTGAGCTTATCACCGGCGATAGAATCGGTGGAAGGGATCGGAACAGTTGCTACGCGGGTATCCGTTTGAATCCATTCATTGACGATGGGTGCTTGGACCACAGCAGGATAACCATGTTCTTCATAGAGCACATCGAGTAAGACCACTTTTTCCTTGTTGTCTAATTGTGAAAAAAAAGTCAACTGGTAATGGGCTTTGGGAACGCCGGACCGGTAACTGCGAAATTCGTCCAATTCAAACCGGGTAAATATTCCATTTTCGCAGACCGCCCTTAACGCTGCTTCCACGCGTTCCCTGCTTTCCGTGGTGACAATATCCACATCGATCGAAAAGCGTTTCGGTTCCGGCAAGATGAGCAGCAGGCTGGTACCACCCTTAAACGTAAACTGAAGCCCCGTCTGTACCAATTGCTCCACCATTGACAATGCATAAATCACCTTTTCCATAATGGCAGGATCACTGGTGGGATACGCTTTTCTTTTCTGTTCTATCCAGGCGCGGGTATAGGAGGCGGGTAGTATCATACGTGTAAGAAGGCGTTGAGTTGAGTATTTTTATCGATAAAACCGGACAGATCCTTTTCCCGGCCTCGCCTTCTGGCATAGGCTAACAGCGTGGTAATATTTAGGGCATATTGCCGGTAGGTATTGTTGAATATATTGATCAATTCCTGTCCCTGAAAAGAGGCAAACAGTTCCCGGTCAATAAAAAGGTCTACTAATAGCTTTTCCAATACAGGGACGACAATCTTATTTTCCAGGACAACCGGCGCTTTGGTGACCAGAGTTTTCACCACGATGGAGGTGCGCTCTTCATACACGTATCGTTCCAGTAGGCGCGCATCGGGATTTAAGAAAACGTGCGAATAGCCCTGGTCCTTCAACCCATAAAAAGCAGACTCGGTAGCGGCTGCCTCCACCTCTACCAGGGACAAGAATCGGCCGGGTTGATGTATCATCCATTCACTCAACCAGGCGGTATTCCACACACAATAAGCAGCGTTGGGAAAAAGGCTATGGATGGTTTGACCCAGCTTTTTTAGGATGGGGGTAATTATCGGGTGAAAGGAAGGCTTGCCGGAAAGCATATAAAGGCCCTGCTTTACCGGCGTCAATAGTTTCTTCTCTTTGAGATCATGAATACGCCAGGCGAAGGTCGACGACTTCAACCCGGGCTCATAGGTTTGATAAAAACGCAACAACTCCTCCCGCGTGATGTGGGGTTGCTTGTGCTGTTGCACTAATTGGTCATATAGGAAATTTGATGTCAATGGGTGGGTTCTGTTATATAGTTCGATAGCAAAGATACAGTATTTGCCTCAAATGTAAGACAGTAAAATATAATTATAGTCCTATATTTGAAATCAAATAATAGACAATAAATATCATTTACAGGTAGTTATTTGAATTATAATATATTGATAATAATAGTTTTATATTATTTCGCTAACCATCGAATTCCTCGAGGAGTGCGGGTAATTTGTCTGTGGCGTGGTAATAGCCGGCTAATCGATGGATCACCGCCTCTACCAGTACATCGGGGCAAGAGGCGCCGCTGGTCAGGAGGATGCGCAGGGGGTGCTTTGCGGATAACCAGTTGGAGGTGCACTGTTCAATCTTTTCATGAAAATTATAGTGGAGGATCTCCTTCGGCGAGAGAATATTTTCTTCCGAGCGGATGAAATAGGTGGGCATTTT
>Ga0206963_10253_pt1 | contig 16558 bp, 18 predicted proteins | sample Alteio_BWOrgHeat_28_FD_152958 | JGI IMG/M metagenome (GOLD analysis project Ga0206963, IMG submission 152958) | Enriched cells from forest soil in Barre Woods Harvard Forest LTER site, Petersham, Massachusetts, United States -... | ecosystem: Environmental > Terrestrial > Soil > Temperate forest >... | reverse complement strand
ATTTAAAGTATACCAGGCCATAGCAGGGAAAAAAACCATAGGCACTGCGAGACCAGGAAATAATTCAGGAAGCTGAACACTTAAAGGCAGTGTAACAGAAATAGGAATCATTACAGCTGCAAAAGAGAGAATGGAAAACAAAAAATTAAAAATGATTTCACCTTTCTTTTTAAGCCATCTGATTATGCCATAGTTTACCAGCACGGTCATCATACAAGTGAGCAAACTAAATCCTATTATTCTTCGTAACCCAAGTACTTTGGAAAAATCCGTTTCAGTCGCAAAAAAATAAATTCTCGAGTAAATTATGGCAGCCAATGCTGATAACAAACCAGCCATCAATCCATGAAAAAATATCCTTCTAAACATACCCGCTTACTTTGTAACTGGGACTGAAATATCCACTTTAAAACTACTGGCACCATGATTGGGTTCCGCAGTGTTGATATTATAATCCAGACGATTTACTGTAAGTGATCCTTTAAAAGTATTGTCCTGAAAGGTAAAAGGAATGACAACTTCCTTTTGTACGCCGTGCATGCCAAGAATTCCCTTTGCTTCATAACCTTCAGCTGTTTTGGTAATAGCTGAAGAGGTAAATTCTATGGTAGGATACTTTTCGGCATCAAACCATTTTTCGCTTTTGGCATGCGTGTTTTTCATGCCATTGCCCGTGTTGATCGTGGTTACGTCGATGGTGGCATCAAATTTCGAATTGGCAAGGTCATTTGGATCAAAACTTATTGTGCCCTTCATTCCCCCGAACTGACCGGATGGATCCCCTCCATCAAATTTTACAAAAGATGTATCCGCTATTTTCCAGTCCTGAGCTTTAAAAATTGTAAAAGCAGAACCAATGATAAGTACTATAGCGAGGAAAGGATAAATGAGTTTTTTCATAACGTTTGTTTTTGACCTGAAATTTTTTAGGATTCAAAAATATTATACCATGCGTGAATCAACAGTAAATTGAGGCAAAAAAGGTAAATGTTGAGACGAAACCGGACATTTTGATTTGTTAAGACCCATTTTAAAACAATAAATTGAATTAATCTGTAATAAAGCGGTATATCATTATTTAAAATTTTAAAATCAGGAATATGAAAATCGCATTAATCGGAGCGAACGGTAAAATTGGTTCCAGGATTTTACAGGAGGCTCTTAGTCGTGGACATTCCATTACAGGAATTTCAAGAAATCCGGATAATAATGTTAAAAACGAAAAACTAACCTGGGTAAAGGCTGACGCATTGGATTCAGATGCTTTGGCTATCGCAATAAAAGGTAATGACGCTTTGATCAGTGCTTTTGGCATTGACTGGCAAAAACCTGAAACATATCATTTATTCAGCAATATAGCCAGGTCTTTGATCCTTGCCGCTAAAAAAGCAGGCGTGAAACGCATCATCAATGTGGGTGGCGCAGGGAGCCTCGAAGTTGCACCCGGGCTTCAATTGGTCGATACTCCTTCTTTTCCTGAAGCGTGGCGAAAGGGAGCAGATGAACAGAGAAAATCACTGGAAATTTTCCGCGCAGAAAAAGACCTGGACTGGACATTTTTCAGTCCGGCTATAATTATTGAACCTGGTCCGCACACCGGGAAATTTCGCATTGGAAAAGATAATCCGGTGTTTGATGAAAAAGGAGATAGTACAATAAGTTTTGATGATTATGCTGCTGCCCTTATGGATGAACTTGAAAATCCCCATTTCATTAAACAACGATTCACGATCGGTTATTAATGATCGCTAAAATATTGTCAAAATGAATCAATTTTGACTCTGTCTGTAAGTTTATAGGATAAATTGTAGGTAATAACCCTTATTACCCTGGCCTGTTTTAACAATCATTTTTGAGTAGGGGAGAATATTTTTCCCGGGCAAACGTTTTCTGATAGATAAACTCCCTTTCATTGTGAAAATTGGTTAAATAATTTATCTTGTAAGGCCAATAAATCCTTATGAAGCAACTAGTTCTCCTCTCTTTTTTCGTCCATTTGCATAGTGGTACCCCGCCAATTAAGGCGCATTATCCTACTATCGATTTGATGACGGTCCGAACCGATCCATGGGTTATAAATCTCCAAAGGGTAATTTACTATACAGATACCTGTTATGCCATTCAGTTCAGAGACCAATCCGTCCTGAATGCGGTAATTATTAAAACCATGGATTTGGAAACATTGGAACAATTGAAATATTTCAGAGAAGGGTTGACTACATTAAAAAAAGGCAATAATGGAGATATTGCAGAATTCAGGAATTATTCGATAAAAAAAGTCGGTACTAAGAAAGAGAATTCCTGGTATATCTTAAATTATGATGGTGCTGTTACGAATTTCCAGGAGACGCAGGTTAACCGGATGATATATATCATTAATAATTTTATTTCAAATCAAAATTAATTCTTCATCTAAAAATCCAAAACGTTCGTATGAAAAAGTTCCTTTTGTTAATCCTTTTGTCGCCACTGGTAATGAAGGCCCAATTTAAAATTGTGAATTCAGCTACCATCAATATTATCGATGTCAGACAGGGTACATGGCCGATCAGCCTGCAAAGAATCACCAAGCCCACAGATACCTGTTACGTGCTTCAGTTCCGCACACAGGAATACAATAATTCTGTAATTATTAAGACCCTCAAGTTCCGGGACCTTGGTCAGTTGAAATATTTCCAGCAGGGTCTTGCGGCCTTGAAAGCCGGTAATAATGGCGACGTGGCAGAATTCAAGGACTATACGATTAAACGAGTGGATGTGTACAAGGAAGGAATTTCGTATATACTTACCTGTGACGGAGGATTAACGAATTTTCAACAGCCCGAAGCTGACAGGATGATCGCAGCAATTAATAAACAATAAGCAGCTTATTTTATTGAGGCAGCCGGTTGCGTAATACTCCATAAAGCATGGTTCCTGCCAGCGCACCGGCAATCACCATTAGCATGATTGTGTAGCCCTGTCCGAGTAATACGAAAATAGGACCAGGACAGGCGCCTGTAAAGGCCCAGCCCATTCCAAATATAGATCCGCCAATCAGGTATTTTTTCCAGCGTTTATCTTTCACCGGAAATTGAATGGGTTGCCCGTCAGTATCTTTGAGATGGAATCTTTTTATAACAGCAACCAGAATAATACCGGATATAACTGCAGTACTCAAAATTCCATACATGAATATGGATTGAAAACGGAACATCTCCTGAATTCTGTACCAGGAAACTGCTTCTGATTTTGTCATAATAATACCAAACAAAATCCCCGTCAGAATATATTTAATTGCCTTCATGAAATATTATTTAAAAATGACAGGGAAGAGAATGAATGTTGCAAATAGCCCCCCGATAAAAAACCCAATTACGGCGATTAGGGAAGGTAATTGAAGAGTAGAGAGACCAGTAATAGCATGACCTGAAGTACAACCACCGGCATAACGTGTTCCGAATCCAATTAAAAATCCGCCTCCCAGGAATAATAATAAGCCTCTCCAGGTTAATAAATAGCTCCAGTTAAAAATGGATCCGGGTTCCATATTTCCGTCGAACGGAATATTCATTTTCTTCAGATCTTCTATGGTTGCAACAGAAAGAGAAAGTGGCTGATTCGATTGCAAATAATGCGCAGCAATATATCCGCCAATGACGGAACCGGCAAGAAACAACAAATTCCACTGCTGCTTTTTCCAATCAAATTTGAAATAATCAATTTGTTTCCCAAGACCCATCATTGAACAGATATTCGACAGGTTAGCTGAAAACCCAAAGGTCTTACCTGAAAAAAGGAGTATCGCCAGGATAAGTGCAATTGCAGGACCTGAAACATACCAGGCCCAGGACTGACTCAGAAATTTGATCATATTTTATAAATGACTTTTTACCGGCAATAATTATTGATTTCGTTTGGCGTCAGGCGTTATGTGTTTGGCCTTTTTTAAGCTTTTGGCTTTAAAAGTTTACGTTTTAAAAGATTCCTCGTTTCCTGCAGGGATTCAAGATCTGGAAATGCATCCTTTGGAACCAGGAAAAAAGCCCTGCTGTTAAAATATAAGTGAAAAAAAAATGGTGATTCCAGGAAACTGCTAAAGTCTTTCCATGCCCATGCATGAGATCCCAGTTCCGTTTGTAATATTACTTCATGATCACTAAAATTCATGCTGAACTGATCCTGGAATGTCTGCGATCTCTTATAAACACTAAGAGGTAGCAAGGTCCAGAATGTAATGAGTAAAATAAACCATAATAAGGAAAACAACAGGAATGATACAGGCTGGATTTTATGTAAATACAAAAGTATAGCACTCAGTATAGTAAAGATGTTTACGATGATCAATAGAAATTTTATTTCAGGTCTTGAGATAAAGTGATGCCTCAATGCGCTCATCACCTGTTTTTTATCATACTCGAAATAAATTACCATCTTAATGCATTAGTTGATTTTCTGAAATACTCCAGTTGTACAAATTTTCTCCATTCGTTCCTTTGATCTGAACTTTCAGGATCCGCTCATTCTTTTTTCCTTCCACTCCGATTTTTGCGTAATTTCTTTTTTCAACCAGGCTGCCCGGGACGCGAAAAGGATTATTTATCTCAACTCCCTTCACTTTGGCAACTCCGCTAGTAAAAGGCGAAACGGTGATATCGTATAAATCATAATTCCCTGATCTTATCAATTTTATTATTTCGCTGTGATGACGATCACCGGTTAAGAACAGAACACCCTTAATTTTTGTTCTGTTTAAAAAATCCATCAGCTGATGATATTCATAACTGTATCTGTAAAATCCTTCTTCGGTACTATATGGATTCAGGGTTTGACTACCAATCACAATAATTTTAAATGTTGCAAGACTTTGCACCAGTGCATCTTCTATCCATTTCAATTGCTTATCTCCAAAAAAATGTTTGTCGGGATTGGGTTTACCTTCGATACTATCTTCCATTTCATCTGCACTTCTGAAATACCTGTCATCTGTTAAAAACAGATCAACGTCACTGTAGGAAATCTGTGAGTAGGTACCTTTCTGATCCTCGCCATAAAATGGATTACACCAATACTTCATAAAAATATTCCTGGATATATCTTTCAATCCATACGAAAATCCCGAATTGTCAGGACCGAAATCATGGTCATCCCAAATGGCATATTGCGGCATGGCTTTTAACAAGTTTTGAATAACAGGTTGCGCACGATCGCGAGAAGCCCGGTACCAGAGTCCCCATTCACTTCCGTAATCTGCTTCACGTGTATACCAGTTGTCTCCAAGCCATAACATAAATGCCGCACTATCCTTCGCCATGGATTCGAAAATAACAGAATCGCCTCCATACGGTTTTCCAGGTCTGTCATATACAGGTTCATTGAAATAGGCACAACTTCCTGTTAGAAAACTGAAATCCGGAGCGGGTTTACGCCATTGCCAGAGGTCTTTGGTCTTAAATGTTCCTTTAGCAACAGAATTTACATTATTAATATTAAACTGGTATTCATAACGGGTATTAAAATCCAGGTCTTTTAGATCAAACTTAATTGGATTGAATTCTGTAAGTGATTCTTTTAGCAATGGACTATTAATACTGATTAACCAGCTTTTATCCATGCGGCCTTCTTTCCAATACTTGAGGCTTATTGAGGAGACATCAGCCGAAACCTGAAGCCACAGCGTGGCGGTCCTCATTTCTACCTGGCCGATCATAGGGCCGGAGATTATTGCTCCCTTGGGAAGTTCCTGTGCACTTGCAAATTGAACGGGTATAAAAAAGAAAATCAACCATAGCTTTTTCATGTCAGTACATTGGGTACACAATGTACAAAGAAGAGCAATGATTGATGATATTCGAAAGGCTGGAAATTTACCTCATGTACTTGCAGCTGTTATAATGATGCGTAGCAGCGTCATAAGGCGTTACATAACGGTTACAGGAATACAAAAGGGTTAACAGCAGTGCAAGGGCCAGGATCTTTTTCATGGTTTTCATTTGAGGTTAAGAATTAACGGTTACAGGGTATATAAAATTGCTATAGGTATATCCAATTTCCCTGCCAAACTGAGGGAATTTTTCCCGGAATGGGACAACGGATGATGGTTGACCTTTTAATTTTAAATTCAAAATGCTTTAAGCTTTGGGCCTTAAGCTTCAGGCTCTAATGAAAGAACCCCGCATAGAAATACGGGGTTCATGGTTAAGTAAAACCGTCCAAAGTATTTTTTAGAATTAACTACAGCCCATGCTGTTTCCGCAATTCAGGCATTTATAACAAGTTCCGCTGCGAATGGTAATATGTCCGCAGGTATTGCAGGCCGGCGCGTCGCTTTGCATACTTTTCGCTGCAGCGTTTACTGAATCGAGGCCTGAATCCGTTTTCATATTTTTAGCCGATGTTTTTGATTGCATAGGATTCGCAAGTGAAACAGGTGGTTTGGCTACAATACGTACTTCACTCAATTCTGGCGTTTTTTTTTCCTGCTCTGTTACCGGCTGGTCCCAATCCGCAGTACCCGTATTCATCACTTCGGGTTTATCCAGGACATGAACTAAATCTGTTCTGCCCAGATATTCATAAGCCATAGAGCGGAAGATGAAGTCCACGATGGAAGTCGTGCTCTTGATATTAGGATGATCCACCATACCAGATGGTTCAAACCTTGTGAATACAAATTTCTCTACGAATTCTTCAAGGGGAACACCATATTGAAGTCCGATGGATATGGCAATCGCGAAACAATTCAGCATACTTCGCATAGTTGCCCCTTCCTTGGCCATATCAATAAATATTTCTCCTAAAGAGCCATCGGAATATTCTCCTGTTCTTAAAAAAATAACCTGCCCATTGATTTTTGCCTTTTGTGTGAAGCCTCTTCTTTTGGGAGGAAGCGTTCTTCGTTCAACAATCGTTGCGAGTTCTCTTTTTAATTTTGTATCCGGAGAAGCCTGAACTCTTTTCTGAACTTCAATCAATAATTCCTGCACGGTCAGCTTGCTCATATCTACAATATGAGGTTCCATAGCAGGAAGGGGTTCGTTGGGAATGCTTGCTTTAACTTCTTCAGATGTTTCGGCTTTCTTCTTTTTATCAGATTTATTACTGAGTGGCTGTGAAAGTTTGGAACCATCACGATAAAGCGCACATGCTTTCAGTGCCAGTTTCCAGCTGAGAAGATAAGCATCGGCGATTTCATCAATGGTGGCTTCATTCGGAAGGTTGATCGTCTTGGAAATCGCGCCGCTGATAAAAGGCTGAACGGCACTCATCATACGAATATGGCCATGAGCATGAATAAAGCGCTCCCCTATTTTTCCGCATTTGTTGGCGCAATCGAAAACGGGCAGGTGTTCCTTCTTTAAATAGCTGGCACCTTCCACCGTCATTGTTCCACAGATATAATCATTGGCTTCTGCGATTGCATCATCGCTGAAACCAAGAGCTTCAAGCAGGTTCCATTCGAAATTATAATATTGTTCTGCCTGGAAACCCAGCCGTTGTAAACATTCTTCCCCGAGATTATAAACGTTGAAAACAAAGCCAATTTCGAAAGCAGATGCTACTGCGTTATCAAGCTTTTTGATTTCTTCAGCAAAAAAACCTTTTTCACTAAGCGTCTGATGATTGATATGCGGTGCTCCGGCAAAAGTTCCGGCTCCTACAGCATATTTCACTATAGAATCAATTTCCCTTTCTGCATAACCCATATTTCTAAGAGCCGCCGGAACAGATTGATTAATTATTTTAAAATAGCCACCACCCGATAGCTTTTTAAACTTGACAAGTGCAAAATCAGGTTCCACACCGGTCGTATCACAATCCATTACGAGACCGATGGTTCCGGTGGGTGCAATAACCGTCGACTGCGCATTCCGGTATCCATATTTTTCACCTAACTGTACGGCATCGTCCCAGGCTTTGGTGGCAGATTTCAGAAGGTAGTCAGGACAATATTTTGCCTTGATGCCCTGCGGTTTGATCTCAAGATTTTCGTACTCATCGGCATCATAAGCCGCGAGTCTGTGATTACGCATTACACGAAGCATGGCATCCCGGTTTTCTTCAAATTTTGGGAATGCTCCCATAACTGCGGCGATTTCTGCACTGGTTTTGTAAGAGATGCCCGTCATGATTGCGCTGATCGCACCTGCAATGCCCCTTGCTTCTTCACTATCGTAAGCAATACCCATAACCATGAGCATGGATCCAAGATTGGCATATCCAAGTCCAAGGGTGCGGTAATCATAAGACAGCTGTGCTACTTCTTTAGATGGAAATTGCGCCATCAATACAGAAATTTCGAGTACGGTTGTCCATAACCGACAGGTATACTCAAATCCTTCCACATCGATGCTATTCGTGGTTTCGTCATAGAACCTGCGGAGGTTTACAGAAGCCAGATTACAGGCTGTGTTGTCCAGAAACATATATTCGGAGCAGGGGTTGGAAGCCCGGATACGGCCACCATTAGGGCAGGTATGCCACTCATTAATAGTAGTATCGTATTGGGTACCCGGGTCAGCACAACGCCATGCAGCGTACGAAATCTGGTTCCAAACTTCCTTGGCAGGAATCTTTTTCATGATCCTTCCGTCACTTCTTGCTTTCAATTCCCAGTCCTCACCGTTTTCCAGCTTTTCAAAAAATGAATTGGGGATCCTTACTGAATTATTTGAATTCTGTCCACTGACAGTTTTATAAGCTTCTCCTTCGTAATCACTTGCATAACCAGCTGAAATCAACGCTGCGACTTTCTTTTCTTCTTCCTGTTTCCAGTTGATAAAATCAAGTATTTCCGGATGATCCAGGTCGAGACAAACCATTTTGGCTGCTCTGCGTGTAGTACCTCCTGATTTTATCGCACCAGCAGCACGGTCACCGATTTTGAGAAAACTCATGAGGCCACTGGAAGTTCCACCGCCGCTGAGTTTTTCTCCTTCACCCCGTATATTAGAAAAATTCGTTCCTACTCCCGATCCGTATTTAAAAATGCGAGCCTCGCGTACCCACAGATCCATAATACCACCATCATTTACCAAATCATCTTCAACGCTCAGAATGAAGCAGGCATGTGGCTGGGGACGTTCATATGCAGAGGTGGATTTTTTCAGAACACCGTCTGCCTGATCGACATAGTAATGACCCTGTGGCTTACCCGTTATACCATAGCTTTCATATAGTCCTGTATTAAACCATTGAGGACTGTTGGGAACACAGGCCTGGTTTAGAATGGAGTAAACCAGTTCTTCATAAAAAATAGTCGCATCAGCTTCTGATGTGAAATAACCGTAACGCACACCCCACACTTTCCAGCAATTCGCCATTCTGTGAGCCACCTGTTTAATTGAAGTTTCACGACCCATACTGCCATCTGACAATGGCACTCCTGCTTTCCGGAAATATTTCTGAGCAAGGATATCCGTTGCGATTTGACTCCATCCTTTGGGCACTTCAACGTTTGTCATCTCAAATACGATTTCTCCTGAAGGATTCCGGATTACAGAACTGCGGTAATCATATTCAAACTGGTCAAAAACATGAATATCGTCGCGCGTATAACGCCGTTTGAATTGCAAACCGCTCGCAGATTGCGTATGAGTGGACATATGATGGAATTACTTTATGTGGTTAGGAAATCGTTAGCCTATTAACAAATTGTTAAGCAGGAATCGAAAGTATTTTTTCATTTCCAATTTTCCTCCTGTTCATTTTCCACACCTGTGGAAAAAAACGGTTGATAAATCATGAATCGCAGTCCTGTATTCGTTGATTTGATTTATGCACAATATTTTAAGGATTGTTCACAATATAAATTTTGGAAAAACCCAAATAATCGTTTAACTGCCTCCACTGTACAACGTTTCGGAAAGCGGGAAAGTTTTCGCACATTTGTAAGGTAATCAGCCACATGAATGACGCGATTTATTCTTCTTTACTGCTTAAAAAAAGAACAAGGCGTAAATCTTTCGCACTGCTCATCGACCCTGATAAAGTAGATCCTTCAGGTACCGCGACTCTTATTAAGCTGGCAGTGGAAGCTCGTGTAGACTACCTCTTTGTTGGCGGTAGCCTGGTTGTTTCCGACCACCTTGACCAGGTGGTTCAACAGATAAAAGCCCATTGTAAAATTCCCATTATCCTTTTCCCGGGAACCCCCTCCCAGGTATCTCCTTTTGCTGACGCACTTTTATATTTATCCCTTATATCCGGAAGAAACCCTGAGTTATTAATCGGCCAGCATGTGGTTTCTGCTCCCGCTGTCAGGAAAAGCGGACTTGAAATCATATCTACCGGATATATGGTCATTGACGGAGGCGCTCCAACAACTGTTTCTTATATTAGTAATGCCCTGCCCATACCTGCTGATAAAAATGAAATTGCTCTCTGTACAGCAATGGCCGGTGAAATGCTTGGCATGAAGCTGATCTACATGGATGCCGGCAGCGGAGCCAGGAGACCCATTTCAACTGAAATGATCGAGCGTGTTTCTTCCAATATCGAAATTCCGCTGATCATTGGGGGTGGAATCCAAAACCCTGAAAAGGTTTACCTCAATGCCAAAGCCGGAGCCGATATGATTGTAGTAGGAAATGCTATTGAAAAAGACCCTTCTTTGCTATCAGAAATGGCAGGGGCGCTTCATTCCGTGTCTGTTCAATAAAAGGACAGCACACTTTGTTAAGATTCAGCTCTTTCCATCAAAAAATATCTGAAAATTTCCAGAAAAGCTGTTTCTTTGTAATGTTAACAACTCTAGTAATCCCATTTTTTCATAAAATGAAAAAAAACTCACCCATATCAGTCCTCACCGGAGTGGTATTGCACGCCTTCAATAAGCGTGGGTTTTTTGTAGCGCCCCTCTGCGTTATTTTTTCTGTTCGTCCCATTCCCTTTTGGGTACGACGTTGATATTTACCATCCATAGTATTCCTTCAGGACCTATGCCCGTAATCAGCCGGCCTGTAAACTCAATGACCCCGTCATTGGCATTTATTTATCTCACGCATTCATTCAATGGAACAAGAACAAAAGTTCAAGATACTAATAGCAGATCCTTCTCATCAGGACTTTGCGCAGATCATCTGTGATGAAATGGAATCTTCCGCCAAAGCCCGCGGAACCGGCATTGCAAAAAGAAGTCCTGAGTACATCAGGGAAAAAATGCGCGAAGGAAAAGCAGTGATTGCTTTTACCGAAGAAGGTATTTGGGCAGGATTCTGTTATATCGAAACCTGGAGCCATGGCGAATATGTCGCTAATTCCGGATTGATAGTAGCCCCTGCTTTTCGAAAAAGCGGACTTGCCAAAAATATCAAGAAAAAGATTTTTGACCTTAGCCAGAGATTATATCCGGGGGCAAAGCTTTTCGGACTTACCACAGGTCTTGCCGTCATGAAAATCAATTCCGATCTCGGTTACGAGCCTGTTACTTATTCGGAACTCACGCAGGACGAAGCTTTCTGGGCCGGATGCAAAAGTTGTGTGAATTATGAAATTCTCATGAGCAAGGAAAGAAAAAACTGTATGTGTACTGCCATGTTGTATGATCCCAAAGATCAAAAACCAAAAGAAACCGCACAGGATTTTGTAAAACATAGCAAACTCTATGAGCGATTCATGAAGATCAAACAATGGGGCTTACTGAAAAACATCCTGCGAAAGGAAAAAGTAGAAATGATACTCGCAGATCTTGGCCTTACCAGGGCGAGTAAATTCAAAAAAGAAAAGCTGGCTAAATAAAATATCGGATCGATAGATGAATAAGGAAAATAAAAAGGTTGTACTGGCTTATAGTGGCGGACTCGACACCACTTACTGCGCTATTTATCTCAAAAAGGTTAAAGGACTGGAAGTTCATGCCATCACTGTAAATACCGGTGGCTTTTCTGATGAAGAATTGAAAGCCATTGAGAATAGAGCAAAAGATCTGGGAGTAGCTTCTTTTAGATCTGTTGATGTTACGGAGGATTATTACCAGTCATGTATCCGTTTCCTGGTATTTGGGAATGTGCTCAAAAATGCAACATATCCCCTCAGTGTAAGTGCTGAAAGAATGGTTCAGGCCATAGCTGTTGCGAAATATGTGGAAGAAACAGGCGCTGCCTATGTGGCTCATGGAAGCACAGGTGCAGGAAATGACCAGGTTCGCTTCGACATGGTATTTACCGGCATGGTACCGGATGCTACAATTCTTACACCCATCCGTGATTTAAAACTTAGTCGCGAGCAGGAAATACAGTTTTTGAAAGAGAATGGCGTTGAGATGAATTTTGAAAAAGCAAAATACAGCATTAATAAAGGTCTCTGGGGTACTTCTGTGGGAGGAAGGGAAACACTGAATTCAAAAGATTATTTACCTGAAAATGCCTGGCCGACCCCCTTATCTGAACACGAAATAAAAAAAATTAGTCTTCAGTTTGAAAAAGGAGAATTGAAAGCAGTCAACGATAAAAATTTTGATCATCCTGTGCGGGCCATCCAATATCTGCAATCTATTACACAACCATTCGCGATCGGCAGGGACATTCACGTGGGTGATACTATAATCGGAATCAAGGGCCGGGTAGGTTTTGAGGCTGCTGCTCCCCTTATCATCATCAAAGCGCACCACCTTCTTGAAAAACATACATTAACTAAATGGCAGTTATATTGGAAGGATCAGTTAAGCAGCTGGTATGGAAACTGGTTACACGAAGGACAAATGCTGGACCCCACCATGCGAAACATTGAAAAATTCCTGGAAGATTCACAGTCTACTGTTTCAGGAAAAGTATTTGTAACACTGGAACCATATCGCTTTACTGTGACCGGTATTGAAAGTGAACACGATCTGATGAGCAACAGGTTCGGATCTTATGGAGAAATGAACAGCGGATGGACTGGTGATGATGTAAAAGGTTTCGCAAAAATATTTGGGAATCAGACTGCCATATTCCATAAAATCAACGAAGCAGGGAATAATACTAAATGAAAAAAATCAGGATTGGCATAACAGGGGGCGCAGGCTATACAGGTGGAGAATTGATCCGAGTCCTGTTGAATCATCCTTTTGCCGAACTCGTATTTATACAGAGTAAGAGTCATGCAGGCCAACTCCTGTCTGATGTTCATCATGACCTGGCGGGTGAAACGGATTTTAAGTTTTCCGAATCCATTTCCCCTGAAATTGATATACTGTTTCTTTGCGTCGGTCACGGAGAAGGCAGGAAATATTTGATGGAAAATCAGGTGAATCAGGATATCAGAGTCATTGATTTATCTCAGGATTTCAGGCTTCAGTCCAACAATCGACTAACCCACGATGGAAAGCCCTTTGTTTATGGTCTGCCTGAATTAAACAGGAATGAAATAAAATCTGCACAATATATTGCCAATCCGGGATGTTTTGCCACCGCCATTGAACTGGGTCTTCTTCCTCTTGCACAACAGGGATGGTTAACCGAAGTGTATTGTACCGGCATTACGGGATCCACCGGTGCGGGCCAGGGGTTAAATGCAACCTCACATTTTTCGTGGAGGGCCAACAATATTCAGGCATACAAAACGCTTACCCACCAGCACCTGTCGGAAGTAAATCAGACTCTGAATAAGATTCAGAAGGGATTCGGAAACAACCTTCTTCATTTCGTACCCTGGAGAGGTGATTTTACACGTGGTATTTTCGTCAGTTCACAGCTGAAAATCAAGCAGGATCTTACTGAATTGAACAATTTATATAAAAATTATTATAAGGACCATCCATTTACTGTGCTGAGTGAAAATCCTATTTTTTTAAAACAGGTTGTCAATACAAATAAGTGTATCATTCAGATCGAAAAACAAGATGACCTTATAGTTGTTCATTCAGCAATCGATAACCTGCTGAAGGGCGCCAGCGGACAGGCTGTTCAAAATATGAATCTGATGTTTGGTCTGGATGAAACAGAAGGGTTAAAATTTAAAGCAAACTATTTTTAGGCTTAAGGCGTAAAGCTTAAGGCTTAAAGTAAAGCCTGGAATTTAATAATTGAATTAAATAAATTAAAAAAATAACTATTAATCATTTAAACAGCCTTGTGCCTTGCGCCTTGTGCTTTAAGCTTAAAAAAATATGAAACTTTTTGATGTATATCCAATAAATGATATCACAATTACCCGCGCAAAAGGTTCTTATTTATGGGACGATGCCGGACAACAATTCCTCGATATGTATGGTGGCCATGCCGTGATTTCTATCGGTCATACACATCCGCATTTCGTTTCCAGAATTACACAACAGCTGAACCGGGTAGCTTTTTATTCCAATTCAATAAGAATTCCTTTGCAGCAGGAACTGGCAGACAAACTGGGGAGAATTTCAGGGAAAGATGATTTTCAGCTTTTTCTTTGCAATTCAGGAGCAGAAGCTAATGAAAATGCAATGAAGCTCGCTTCATTTTATAATGGGAGAAAAAAAATAATTGCTTTTAATAAATCCTTTCACGGAAGAACCTCTCTGGCAGTGGCCGTCACGGATAATCCGGCAATTGTAGCTCCTGTCAACCAAACAGAAAATGCAGTCTTTCTGCCGTTTAATGATGAAACAGCCCTGGAAAATTATTTTAACGCGCATGGCGATGAGGTTGCCGCAGTAATTATAGAAGGTATCCAGGGTGTTGGTGGAATCAATATCGCCAGTGATTCTTTCCTTAAAAAAATAAGATCTCTATGTACGGTACATAATTCAATTTTCATAGCCGACAGTGTACAATGCGGATATGGGAGAACAGGTTCTTTTTTTTCCCATGATCACTCAGGCGTGCAGGCGGATATTTATAGTATGGCCAAAGGTATGGGGAATGGATTCCCGGTTGCAGGTATACTGATAGCTCCCTTCTTAAAACCAAAACACGGAATGCTGGGAACAACATTTGGAGGAAATCACCTGGCATGTGCTGCTGCTCTTGCAGTTTTGGAAGTGATCGAAGAAGAAAATCTGATGGAAAATGCAAAATCAACGGGAGAATTCCTGATGAGCAGGTTAAAGAAAATAGATGGGCTTAAAAATGTTCGTGGCAAAGGTTTAATGATAGGATTTGATCTGGAAACGAATCTGAAGGATCTGCGAAAAAACCTTTTAAAAAACCAACAAGTGTTTACGGGTGAAGCAAAGCCTAACACCATACGCCTGCTTCCTTCTCTGGCATTGAGAAAAAAAGAAGCGGAGGAATTCCTGGAATCTCTGGAAGAAGAAATACTTAATATGGTTTCATCAAATCTGGTAAATCAGGCATGAAAAATTTTATATCCATTGAAGATGTCACAAACCTGGATCACCTGATTGCGCAGGCACTCCGCTATAAAAAAAATCCTTTTGAAGACAGATTACTTGGTCAGGGTAAAAAAATTGGCCTCCTGTTTCTGAATCCGAGCCTTCGCACGCGGTTTAGCACACAGGTTGCTGCATTGAACCTCGGTCTGGAGCCGCTGGTATTTAATGTGGACAAAGAAGGATGGGCATTGGAATTTGAAGAAGATGCCATTATGAGTGGTAACTCAGTGGAACACATTAAGGACGCTGCTCCGGTACTTGGAAAATATTTTGATATCCTTTGCATACGCACATTCCCTTCTTTAAAAAACAAGGAAGATGACTACAGCGAATTATATATTACGCAGTTTGTGAAATATGCCGGCATTCCTGTTGTTAGCCTCGAAAGTGCCACACTTCATCCCCTTCAAAGCCTTACGGATATTCTGACGATTACAGAATGTTTACAATCCACTCCGGAAATTAAGAAACCGAAAATTGTTCTCACATGGGCACCACATGTTAAACCTCTTCCTCAATGTGTCGCCAATAGTTTTGCTCAATGGATCAATGCCTGGGGCAAAGCAGATTTTGTAATAACCCACCCCGAAGACTATGATCTTGATAAACGATTTACAAAAGGGGCACATATATTACATAATCAGGATGCCGCACTGAAAGATGCCGATTTCGTTTACGTTAAAAACTGGAGCACTTACGAGGATTATGGAAAAATGTATACAAATGATCCGGAATGGATGCTTACCAATGAACAATTAAAACTTACAAATAACGCAAAAGTAATGCATTGCCTCCCCATAAGACGCAATGTGGAATTGAGTGATGAAGTTTTGGATGGTCCCCAAAGCATAGTAACCACGCAGGCCGGAAACCGGGTCTGGGCTGCACAATCCGTTCTCAGTGAAATTCTTAAATCCTGATTATGGAAAATCTCTATGTGATAAAGATCGGAGGAAATATTATTGATGACGATGCATTGCTGTCGGTATTTCTCAAAAAATTCGCTGCCATTAAATCAAAAAAAATCCTGGTCCACGGCGGCGGTAAACTGGCAACAAGACTGGCCGAAAAATTGAATATTCCCCAACAGTTGATCGATGGCAGAAGGATAACAGACGGGGAAACGCTGAAAATTGTTACAATGGTTTACGCCGGTTATATTAATAAACATATCGTCGCAGAATTACAGTCACTGAAATGTAATGCAATAGGCATTAGCGGGGCTGACGGAAACAGTATTCTGGCCCATAAAAGGGAAATAGCAGATATCGATTATGGATTTGCAGGTGA
>Ga0206963_10121_pt1 | contig 16655 bp, 19 predicted proteins | sample Alteio_BWOrgHeat_28_FD_152958 | JGI IMG/M metagenome (GOLD analysis project Ga0206963, IMG submission 152958) | Enriched cells from forest soil in Barre Woods Harvard Forest LTER site, Petersham, Massachusetts, United States -... | ecosystem: Environmental > Terrestrial > Soil > Temperate forest >... | reverse complement strand
GTAAAAATGCGCGCCGATCGTCGCCGTAGGCTTTTAAAATTCTGCGATTCGCGGTTGACGCAATGGCCTTAGCTATTCCACCCAATCTCTGGTTAAGGCCCGTCTCATCCGCGGCGAATCCTCGAAACTTGCGGAAGCGAGGCTCACGGCCATCTGAGAAGGTCAACGGCAGGGTCTTAGAAAAGTAAGTTTCCACGGGGAGCGCCTGCAGACGCTTAAGTAATCGCGCCTTTGCACCGGGAAAGTGAGTTTCCGTCCACGAGTCGAAATAATCGCAATGATGGGCATTTAGTAAAGTTCCCCAAGCACCGAGACCCCGTTTTCGAAACTCGCGAACTTCAGCTTCTGTGAAGAGGATACGGTAGGGATCCATTTTTTCGACGAAGAGTTCGAGCGCTCGTCCCGAGACTTTCGCCGACAGAAAATCGGTCGATCTCACACCACCGTAATGGCGCTTCCCCCATTGCCCGATTCGATAGATTTCTTCACAACTTAAGTTTGTTTTGCCTATTTTGGCGGATTCTTTGGGTTCTTGCCGTTGACCACGTAACGAGCTAGAAACAAAGACGTTAACGACGATCAGAGTGATCGCGGTAATTAGAAGAAGTGTTCGCCTCCGGTTGGAAGCCGAAATAGTTCGGCGCAACGTACCCCCAGCAGTCGACAAAGACCCACCCCGTTTCTGGTTCGACTTAAGCGTATTCTGTGAGTGCGCACTGTAACATAATTGACAACGCATTGCATCATAAATTTAGCCCCTTACGGTGGGGTGTATTCTGGCTGTCTTAGCGATGAACAGGCTCCCATCAAAACACGGCGGATAATTCGTCGAACTTTCAGGTGGTTTAGGAAATTTCGTACAAAGGTTTTACACATAAAGTGTAACTTTTTCAATATGTTACAATATGATGCACTTTGACTAAAAACGCAGAGAGGGCTATTATTTAACTCGTAGCACGTTGCGTCAAAATGAATTCAGCTCGAACACCTATGGAGGACACAACGATGTTTCGGAACTTCCTTAAAGAGGAAAAGGGACAAACGACGGTAGAGTACCTTCTTATCATCGCGGTTATCGTGGTGGTGATTAGCGTACTCGGTAAAAACCTGCAGCAGAGACTGCCTGAAGTTGTTAACGCCGTTTTTGGTGGCGTGAACAAGAAAATTCAGCAGTTGATGAACGCTTCGCTGCAATAATTTGGAGAGCAACCGCTCAAAAAAAATGCGCACGCGATCCAAAAAGGCACGCCGAGGACAGGGCACGGTTGAATATGTTTTGATGATTGCCTTCGGTGCGATATTCGCTTTGCAACTTACGAAATATTTCAATGACATTTTTCGTGATGGTGTGAGGGGCCTGGAAGGAAACGTGGGCATAGAGATGCAAACCGGCCAAGGATTCGGACAATAAGCAACGTTAGTCCCGAGAAAAATGGTTTTAGACGCCCCGGAAAATGGCGACGTTTTCCGGGGCGTGTCTCCATGAAAAGGGGTACGTATGTCCTTAGGGTCAGAATACGCCCTGTGGGCTCTGCTGGTCATAGCTTCCGTAACCGACCTAATTTGGGGAAAGGTTTACAATTGGTTAACCTTTGCCTTTCTTGGGTTAGGCCTCCTTTTCCATTTATTAGATGATGGCGCAAGCGGCGCGGGAGAATCTGCTCTCGGCGTTTTGACCGCATTCATCCTTTTTTTCCCGCTCTGGCGCCTGGGGGCAATGGCGGCTGGCGACGTAAAGTTACTAATGGCGGTGGGAGCTTGGACAACACCTGGCTTGGTTTTGCGCATCGCCACTGGGGGCGTCGTCATCGGCGCGCTGGTCGGTTTGTTCGTGATGGTGAGGCAGTCCGGGCTGAAAGAAAGCCTAAAAAGCGTTCGCGAGCATATAGACGCGAGGGTGGCTCCCGTTACATCGCACCGGATGCCATTCGCTCCCGCTTTTTTATGCGCGCTTTTTATCGTCAAAGTTGGGGAGATCTATCAATGGTCGTGGTTATGAAATGGCGATTCTCCGTCGTGTTCGGCAACGAGCGCGGTCAGACCATGATCGAATGGCTGATGCTGATGGCGCTCGCGTTCATCTCGGCGTACCTGGTCATCACCGGGCCTATGGCCACTTTTACACGCCAGATGCTTTTTACCGTTCGCGTGGGAATCACTAACGTCGTTCAAAATGGGGATTTCAAATTGGGTGCTCCCGCCCAGCCGGGAGAGTCGGGGCATCCCTCGGATCCGAGTCGGGGAAAGGCATTGCACTTATGATGCTTTTACAAGAAGGAAAATTGAAAAAACGCGGCGTGCGCGGCCAAGCGATGGTCGAATTCATGGCGGTCGTCGTCGTCGTCTTTTTCTTCCTATTCTTCCTGATGAGCCTTTCGTTCGTTATCATCCTTAGCGAGTACGTTGAATATGCCACTTTCATGGCGGCGCGCACTTATAAGTCGGGTTTCTCCGGCGAACCGCGGCAAGAAGGGAACGCGAAATTAGTCTTCGACAAGTACTTCGAACGCGTCCAGGGAATCGTACGCAACCCACAAGTGGAGTTCAAACGCGCCGATCCCAATAACGAACAGACGGCCGGGGTGATCGTTCGTTACGATATGGACCTTTTTTATTTTCCTCCGCTTTTCATGGCGGATGGCGCGCTGCCGCCTAGCCGGATCGGCCTTACTTCGGAAACCCATCTCGGTCGGGATCCTTCGTTCGGCGAGGTTTGTGATCCGAGTGGAAACAGCTTCTTCGTCAATTTTTTGAATCAAAACGGCGTTCAGGATACCGGTAATTTAGCCGAACAGATGGATGACAATGGCTGCTAAAACCCACATTCCATTGCGACGCGTAATCGCGACGCGTCAAAAGAGAGCCCAGGCTGGGCAGGCTACGATCGAGCTTGCCCTCAGCTTGCCCTTTCTTATCTGGCTGATCGCTTACACTTTCTTAGCCTACACCTCGATACACAGCTCGCATGTTGCGCAACGTTATGCAGCCATGAATATGTATAAACGTTTAAACAATCGCGCTCAATTCGCGATGGATGATGTGGCGCAACAGCTTCACAACAAGTCGTTCATGGCGGTGCAATATACCGAACCGGACGGCAGCACACTGCCCCAGCGCAAGATCATGTTTGGGCCGATTCCGGTAAACAATATTTTCGGGGTATGCCGGGAGCCCGGCTGCCAATAGAGTTCCTCGTCGTCAAAGGTGTAGGTCCGTATGGAGAATAAAAGAGCCATCGTCATTTCGCTGATCTGCTTTTTGATCTCGATGCTCCTTATTACAGCCTATACCCGCGTACGGCACCATGAACTGACAGCAGAGTTCGGTGAAGAAGTGGACGTCGTAGTCGCGAATACCTTCATTCCCGAGTATGGCCTCATTCGACCTGAGATGCTGACGACGACTCGCGTCTTCAAAAACTTCCGCCAACCCGATACGGTCACGTCCTTTGAGGAACTCGTCGGCAAATCAACCTATGTTCCCATCTACAAGGACGAGCAAATCACCCTGACTAAGCTCATCAACCAGGACGGAAAACCTGTCCTTGATCGACAGGTCGAAAAGAAGATGCGGGCGGTAACCCTACCGCTCGATCCGGCGCACGGGGTCAGCAAACTGATCCGACCGGGTAACCGCATCGATATCATCACTAACGTCAACTATGATCAGGACGGAGCGACGATCTTCGAGGTGAAGACGGTACTTCAAAACGTATTGGTCCTCGCCACTGGAAAAAATATCCAAAACCAGGTCCCGACGCGGGTCAATCGCGACGTCATGAATTACCTAGAGGAAAAATTCCAGGAGCTCAAGCGCAAGGATTTCAGCACGGCCACCGTCGAAAATCTCGCAACTGGTCGGCCAGACGACAATTACTCGAACATCACCATCCAGCTGACTCCCGAGGAAGCGGAAAAAATTCTCTTTCTTTCCCATCTCGTCGGTGAAGGACGCCTCTATTTTACATTACGCAACGGAGCTGACCAAGAAGTCGCCAAGATCGACACCACGCTCCTCGACGAAGTCCTGGGGCCGGAAAGCGACTATGGATTCAGCAAGAGAAAGCCACCACCGGCTCCGCCACCCAAGCCGCCCAAGTTCATCGACAGCCTAGGTGGCGTTCCGAAGGAGATTTACTAAAGTTTATGGAACGCAGAGCTTTACTACTATCACTCGGTCTATCGGTACTGGCGATGTACCTCGTGTACCAGTACGTCACAAACGAGGATAAACGCATGCTGGATCTCTACGGGAGGGACACTTCGCAACCCATGGTGGTAGCAACGCGTGACATCCTCCAGTTCGAGACGATCCGCCCGACGGATATCGAGACCATCGCGGTTCCCGCGGCGATGGTACCACCGGGAATCATAAATAACCCTAAGGACGTCATCGATGCCGTGGCCGCGATTCCGATGTCCAAGGGCGAGCAGATTCTCGATAATAAAATTATCTCGCGAAATATTTACTCGGGTTTGGATACCCAAGTCGCCCTCGGCCGGCGCGCGATGAGCATTCCCGTCAACGTGAAGAGCAGCCTGGGTTACATGCTCCGACCCGGAAACCGAGTCGATCTCGCCGCGCATTTCGAATACAAATCGACGGGCGCGAATATCTCCGAGGTAAAAGTATTCATGCAGGACATCCTCATCCTGTCGTCGGGACGGACGATTCAGGTGAATCCGCCGAAGGGCGTCGACCAAGACGTTATCCGAAGCGTCATGAGTCAGTTCAATATGAAGGATCCGCAGGAGGTCCAGGAGTCACTTGATCATGCCAAACAAGAATCGACTTTCAATACGGTCACTTTGGAAGTCACGCCGTCCCAGGCTCAGATCATCGTCTACGTCCTGAGCGTCTTTGGCGATACTTTGACCCTCCTACTGCGCCACTCCGATGACCGCGCGCTCAATCGAAAAGGCACGACGAACCTCGTAGACGTGATGGGACCGGACTCTTACATGGTACGGGGCCGAAAAGCGCCGCCGCCACGGGCGATCCCTCGCGTCAAGTACTATGACCTCGTCGGCGGCGAGCAGTCGGCGGTAAGGGAATGAGGATCGTTTAGGCAGGAAGGCAGGAGCAGCGTTTTTATGAGGATTGGCAAGCCAAACCGGATCATGGTTTACGTGGTCCTGTATTCTTTTTATTGGCTAACGCTCTGCCCTCGGCTTTTGCTCGGAGAGGACGCGAAAGACGACGATAAAGACGATAAGAGCGGCGAAGTCGTCAAGATCGTCCAGGGGAAACAGAAAAACCTGACGATTCCCATCGGACTTTCCCGCACGCTGGAATTCAACTTCGAGATCGGTCCCATTTACCTTACCGATCCTTCCCTTTTTGATTTCAAGCGCGTTAAGGACGGAAGCGACAAGGATAAAAAACTCCTCATCATCCCGAAAAATTCGGGCTCGACGGACATGACCATACACGACATCAATGGGCAGCCTCGCATCACTTACCTCATCCGCATCACGCGCGAAGATCTCGGGCAAGTTACGTCGCAACTTGAGGATCTCCTAGGTGACATCGAGGGGCTAAAAATCCGGTCTCTCGGAGGCACTTTGATCCTCGACGGCGAGATACTGCTTCCTCGGGACATGATCCGCATCTTCCGGGTGCTCGACGCGATCAAGGATCGGGACCCTAAAAAGAAGGAAGTCCCGATCCGGAATCTCACGTCGATCAGCAAGCTCACGATGAATATCCTCGCCGAGCGCATCGAACGCGAGATCGGATCGCCCGAAATCACCGCGCGGGTCGTGAACAATAATATTTTCCTGGAGGGAACGGCCGAGAGCGACTTCGAGGCGGATCGCGCCGTCGAATTCGCGAAAACCTATCTTCCGGAGGTTTTCGTCGACAAAACGAAGGGCGAAGGCGGTGAAGTCAAACCAAAGGCGGCCGGCGGCATCGGGGGCGGATTACCGTCGATTGTCGACCTGCTTCGCGTACGCCCGCGGCAACCCCAACCCGCGTCCCAGGACATCAAGATTACGATGAACTACGTCGAACTCAATAACGACTATTCAAAGTCGTTCAGTTTCAATTGGTCGCCCCTGGTCGGTGACTCCGGTCAGGTCAAGTACGACACTTCCGTCGGGGAACTTACGGCTAATCTCGTCGCGACCGTCAGCTCCTTGTTACCGAAGCTCGTCACGGCCAAAGACCATGGCCACGCCCGGATCCTCAAGCAACAACAGGTAATCGTCAAAGACCGTGCCGAAGCACCCGCCATCATCGATAGCTCCCTGCAAATCTATTCGCGCATCGTCGACGAAAAAGGCGGGGTCGCTTTTCAACCCATCGAGATTCGCAATAGCACCAAGGTAAAGGCTTCGACGATTCCCGGTTCAGACAACCTGGATCTCGGTATCCAGATTGAGCTTTCCTCCCCGGTGCAGGCCGGCGCGGGCCCTCCCTCCGTCGCTAAGAACATCCTGCAAACCCAGGTCACGATCAAAAACGGGGAATCGGCGGCTCTCGGCGGGAATGCCGTCGATCAAGCGCTCGCAGCCTATAACAAGCCGGCTACATCGGGAACCGGGGGCGGTGGCGCCCAGGCGAATCAAAGCCCCGCTCTTCACGCTGACTCGCGCCAAAAGCTTTCAGAGAAACAAATCGCAGTACATTATTTTCATCACCCCCGAGGTCATCCGGACGGCAAGCGCGGCGACCGAGGACATGACCCGTAAATTCCGGCTGAACGCCGGAGAAAGGTGATCCTCCATGGCGGCTTCCCATGTGATTGCGGTGGTAGGCGGTAAAGGCGGCGTCGGCAAATCGACATTCGCCGTCAACTACGCTATCGCGACCGCCATCGACACTAAAAGCAAAGTTCTCCTGGTCGATCTTGATCCCAAAGCGTGCGGCGATCTCGGCATGCTCTTGGGTTTGAAGCCAAAGAGGACCGTCGTCGAATTGAGTAATCACGAAGGGAGACTCGACGCGAACGGCATGATGAGTTTCGCGGCCGTCCATTCGTCGGGCATCCATTTCATGCCGAGCGTTCTGGACATCGACCAATTGACGGCGTTCGATCCCGAGAAACTCGCCCGGGCCATCGCGCACATGAAGAACTTCTACCACCAGATCATTTTCGATCTCGGCTCCGACGTCGATGTCCCCAGCGTCAAAGTCTTCGAGGCGGCGACCCTCATTTTCGTGCTTACGAACCCTGAGTTGCTCGTCCTTCATCACACCAAGCGCGTCGTGGAAAAGATCCAGAACATGCTATTCCCCCCCGACATGATCAAATTGGTGCTCAATAGGTTCACTCCCAAAAAAGGTATTTTGCCGCAAATGGTGCAGACCAATATCAAAAAGCCGGTCATCGGGATCATACCCGATGACGAGGGCACCACCGTGGCGGCCATGACGGGCGCGAAACCCTTCGTCGTCTCGGCACCCCGGACCGAGATCACGCAAGCTTACTTCGTGCTGGTGCGAACGGTCAGCTCCCAGCAAATGCTGGAAAAACTATCTCAGCTGAAAAAACCTTCCGACGCCAGCCAGCGGCTCGGCGGCGGCAAGAACACCGCCCAAGTCATGGCCGCGAAAAAAGACGTCAGTCCGAGCAGCATCGTCTTCGATCGAAGCCAAATGAAGGACGAAAAGCCCACCGACGAATGGTCAGGCTTGAAAATGCGCATCCACAAACAACTCATTGAGACGATGGATCTTAAGAAGGTCGACACCGAAACGGGACGGGACGAGAAGAAAAAAGCCGTCCTTCGCGAAAAAACGAAGACCGTAGTCGTCGAGCTCCTGGATAAAGAGTCGCATCCCTTCCGATCACGCGAGGAAATACAAAAATTGGTGAAAGAAGTCCTCGACGAAGCGCTTGAACTGGGTCCCATCCAAGATCTACTCAGTGACGACTCGGTCAACGAGATCATGGTAAACCGCAAAGATCAGATCTACGTCGAACGAAGCGGAAAACTGGTCAAGACCAACGCGACGTTCTCCGGAACCGCGCAACTGCTGTCGGTCATTGAAAGGATCGTAGCCCCGCTTGGGCGGCGTATCGACGAGAAAACGCCTTACGTGGACGCGCGCCTCCCGGATGGTTCACGGGTGCATGCCATCATACCGCCCCTATCGATCCAGGGGCCGATGCTCACGATCCGCAAATTCTCCAAGCACCGCTTAATTTACAAAGACCTCGTCAAATTCGGTTCCATGACGGAAGAAATGGCAGATTTTTTGCGGTGCTGCATCGAAGCGCGGCTGAACGTTGTAATCTCGGGAGGTACGGGGTCGGGTAAGACGACGCTTCTTAATGTTATGGCGTCTTTTATCCCGCCCGGGGAAAGAATCCTCACCGTCGAAGATTCCGCCGAGCTTCAACTCCCGCAGGATCACTGGGGCCGTCTGGAAACCCGACCGGCGAATATCGAAGGCAAAGGCGAAGTTAGCATTCGCGAACTCGTTAGGAATACGCTCCGGATGCGTCCCGATCGAATCGTGGTCGGAGAGTGCCGCGCGGGCGAAGCACTGGACATGTTACAAGCGATGAATACGGGACATGACGGAAGCATGACGACCGTCCACTCCAACTCCCCGCGCGACTGCATCGCACGCATGGAAACCTTGGTCATGATGGCGGGCATGGATCTTCCCGCCAAAGCCATTCGCGAGCAGATCGCAAGCGCCGTCAATCTCGTGGTGCAGCAAAGCCGCCTTTCCGACGGAAGCCGCAAGGTGACGAGCATTACCGAGATCATAGGCATGCAGGGCGAAGTCGTGACCATGCAGGAGATCTTCGGCTTTCGCAAAACCGGTTTGGACAAGAACCGCAAGGTTCAGGGCAAGTTCGTCGCGACGGGATTCATCCCGAAATTTATCGACGAGTTGGAACAACAGGGGATCCGAATCCCCCGTGGAATTTTCTCGGTAACCTAAGGCAGGTAATTATGGATACCTTTCTTTACCTTTTTCCCTCTCCGATGTGGAAGGTAATCGCCATTGGTTGGGTCGGCTCGGTAATCTTGATCGGACTCATCATAAACGGTGATCGGTTGTACTCCTGGATCGGCGGCAAAGTTCTCGCCGAGCGCGACTGGATGGCCGCCAAGCTTGATCTCATGTTCTATGAGATCACCCCCGAAAAGCTGCTCCGTTACTATGCCGGTTACCTCATGGGTATTTATCTCCTGGCTTTGGTGCTGCTCTGGCCGAATATCGGCGCCGGTTTCTGCTTCGGAATTCTGTTCGAGCTCGTGTTCTGGAAAATGCCGGGCAAGGTGATTAACACCATGCACAAAAGAAGGACAAAGAAATTCGTCGTCCAGATGGTCGACGGCTTGTCGCTGATGTCCAACGCGATGCGATCCGGCCTCAACGTACCCCAAGCCCTGCAACTTTGCTCGGACGAGTTAGGAAATCCCCTGTCCCAGGAATTCCAGTTAGTGCTTTCCCAGAACAAACTCGGTTCAAGCCTTGAAGAGGCGCTTTCGAGCCTTTCCGTCCGCATGCCTCACGATGACATCGAGATGTTTACGACCAGTGTCAATATCCTCAAGGAAACCGGCGGTAACTTGGCCGAAACGTTCGAGACGATCGCGTATACGATCCGGGAGCGGATCAAAGTCGAATCGAAGATCCAGGCAATGACGGCGCAAGGCGTGATGCAAGGAGTAATCGTCGTACTCATGCCGTTTGCGCTCGGCGGCATTTTGTACCAGATCGATCCGGATCGAATCCGTCCCATGTTCACGACGGTCCCGGGCTGGGTATTACTCACAATCATGATGACATTACAGGCGGTGGGCGGGTTCACGATCTGGAAGATCATCCAGATTCGGGTATAATGGGGAGAATGTGGAAGCCTTCCGTTCGTTTGGTTGTTTTGGTTTTCCTTTGTCTTTGCTTTTCCGACGCATTTCCCCTGACGGTAAACCGCCTGAACGGCGGCGCGAACGTTATCTACATCGACTTTAGCATCCCCGGGAAGATCGTCCCCCTGGAGCTTGTCCGTTCGTACAACTCGATCACCGCCCTAAATGAGCAATCTGGCTGGAACGGCGCATTCGGTTGGGGTTGGACTTCGCCTTTCGAGACCACGCTAACCGTCACCCCCGAGCGCCACGTCATCTTACGCGACGGTACCTCGGGCAATACCGTCCTCTTCAAATCGGAGAATGAAGACCCGCAGGTGAAGCAGGCTTTTTTCGAGAATGTGCGCATCGCGTACTACGAAAGGAAGCTCGGCCGGAAACTTAAACCGGAAGAATCAAAGCAGCTTATGATTCCCGAGAAAATGCTAGCCCGCCTGAAAACCGATCCTCAATTCCGCGCGGAGATAGCGAGTAAATTCGACGTTAAAGCGCCCATGCCACGAGGCGAGCTACTTATCTCATCGGAGTATGGCTACCAAACGCTCCAGTTCAAAGACAATACCTGGATCCGGGAGAGGGACGGCGTGACGCAGGTCTTCGACCCACAGGGACGAATGATCCGCCAGACGGACAAGAACGGTTTCTACCTCGACTTCAAGTACGGAACGCAGGGCAAGGGGCAGCTTTCCGAAATTAGCGATCAAGATAGGTCGATGAGCCTGAAGTTCACCTGGCGCCAGGACAAGGTGATCGAAGTGACGGATAACCGCAGCCAACGCGCGAGATACACGTATGACGCGTCGGGAAACCTGACGCAAGTGATCGATTCCAATAACCAGACTTATTTCTTCAAGTATGAGAACCGCAAGTTCGCCCACCTTCTGTCGCGGATCGAGTACCCGACTGAGTCGGCCAGCGGAAAAGAAAAAATCTACCGGGAGATCAAATACGACGATAACGGCCTCGCGGTATTCCACCACGATAAGGACGGCGCGGAGACCGTTTACACTTACGGCAAAGGCACCGACGCCGAGAATAATTTCTGGACGAAATCGGTACGCAAGGCGAAGAACGTAGCGGAAGAGACTTTTGACGAGTATTTCATCAAGCCGAAGCCCGACGGAACCAAGTACCTCTATAAACAAGATCACCGCGAGAATGGGGTCACGAGCGTCACGATTTTCACTTCCTGCTGCGGCAAACCGCTGCAGGTGACGAAAAACGGCGAAACGGTAAATTATAAGTATTACGATAACGGGCTACTACAGGAACGCATCGGTCCCCGGGAAGAACTCAAATTGGAATATGATCCGCGTTGGAAGAAAGTCAGTAAAGTCACCCAGAATGGCGTGACATCGACTTACGACTACGACGGCCACGGAAACTTGGTTAAGGCTTTCAATAGCCGCAGCGAGAAAGTCGCCCTGCGCTACGATCATTTCGGCCGCATCCTCGAAATGACCGATTCCGACAAGCGGCAGATCTCGTTCCGCTATGGCGATAATGGAAAGCCAGTCCTAATAGAAGAAAAAGGAGTGGGTACGATCAAGATCGATTACGATGGCGAAGGCCGCATCCGCAAGACGGCGACCGTACTCGCCGCCGAAAAGGGACGCCGTCCCAGCGAGGCGAAATCCCAGGAAGTGGTCCGCCGCGTGATGAAAGGTTTTCAGCATCTGCTGGATATCATCCGTCCCGCCGGTGCAGGGCTGGCAACAAGTTGAGGAAGTCATATGATCAAGAAGACAAACCTGACTCAGATAGCCAAGGGCGTAGGCGACCTGAAGGATAAGGCGACCAAGATAAGCAAAGACGCCGCAAAAACCGCGGGTAACGTCAAAGGAGCGATCTCCGTCGGAGTGAAAACAGGGAAAGTCGCCTTGGAAAAGGCCGGCCAGGTAGTCAACAAAGACACGCTGAGCCTAGGCCTCGACGCCACATCAAAAGGCGTCGACCTCATCGCGAACGGAGCAAGCGTACTCGCCGATTCGATGAAAAAAGCGTCGAAGGGAATTAAAGCGATGAGCGGGAAGTTGAAGAAGTCGTAATTTAGGTGCGGCCTCACGGAATTTAGGTGCGGCCTCACTTTGTGAGTCGGAAACTCACAAAGTGAGGCCGCACGTTTTAGCACGTTTTACATCGTTTGGGGGGATGTCTCAACGATGAAGCGAGAACATCCCCGCAGGAGATTCGTCACTGGCTAATGGCGGCAGGTGAAGACATCGAATTTCTTGTCGTGCGTCGGACCAACGAGGTACGCCGGCGAACCGTCGGCACAGGTGGCTACTGCGGGTTGGGGCGGAGGCGGCGGATTATTTGAAGTGACGTTAATGTGGGCCATAGTTATAGCTCCAGCACCGTCACTGTCAGCGGCAGTCAACCTAAAAGTATTTGGACCGACATCTGCCATCGCTGGAGTGCCCGAAAGAACGCCGTCAGGTGTGATCGTAAGCCAAGAAGAGCCAGCACCTACCAAATTGAAGGTAAGGGGGCTCCCCGAGCTTGATTTCGCATATTGAGCAACGCTCTGGGTATAAGCAACGTTGGCCTGCGCATCAGGTAACGTGATTGGATTTGAAGTCCAAGTCACTGACGCAAAACCACTGGCCGTACAGAACAGTTGAATCACCCCAAGATAACCGACGAGCGATAGATATTTTTTCATTTTTACTCCCTCCAACCCGGTTACTAGGGCAAACGGTTATTATTACCGCAGCCCTAGTTTGTTTCGCAAAACGATAGGGTGAAAGAGGGGACTGCGCAAATTGTTATTTCGTTCTGGCTTGGCTTTTCCGGGAGGCTACGTCAGTTCGTTCTTCGTTTGTAAGTCCTGCACTGTGGCACGTTTGACAATTTAGGAATTTAGGTGCGGCCTCACTTTGTGAAGTCCGGGTGAGTAAATTGCGTGGGAAATTTCCTGCTAAGACGGTGAGGGCGGAATTTGAACCGGCGATTGTACATTGCTCGCGCAATGCTTCAATGTGTTCTTCATCGTATTGGTCATTTAGCCAATCCATCCAATCGACGTACCCTGCTTGGAGAATGTAGCGATGGACTGTTTTCTCGAAGGGGTGAGAAACCAGCGGTATATCCAGCGAACCTTCTTTTGGGTTTCGGAGAGAAGTACCGTAGGCAGTGACCTCTTCGCATATATTAGCCCGCAACGGTTTTGATAGACGTAGCGCAAGGCATGGTGATAGCCGAACCAATGCTCGATGATCGACCATTTGTAAGGTCCTCCAAAGACCTGATTAATTCGCCCCGCCCGACGATTAATATCGTCACTAATCCCCTTCAATAGGGCGCACATAACTTTGTCGATGCTCTCGCCCCCAACCGTCGCCAGAAGGTGGTAGTGGTTAGACATTAAATGCGTGGATCAGCAGATCTCTTTCGTCAGCCGCGCGCCGCAGGCGGGAAAGAAAGATTTCCCAACCTTGGGGCATGGGAAGATAAAATCATTCACGATTATTGGAGCGCCCGTATAGATGATAGGGCAGGTACTTTAAGCGGATTAGGGATTTGTGCGGCATGAGATGGAGTTTCCACTATCTTTTTCATTTAACTAGCGGCGGAGGGGAGCGCGGTTTCACAAAGTGAGGCCGCACCCCCGTTCTTTTGCTCCCGCGTCGAGAGGCTGGTTTCAAACGTCAAAACGGCCTGAAGCGAATCAAGTTCCGTCTCCTTAAGGTTTCTAGCGAGAGTCCCCTTCGAAATACGATCGTTGTCGGAGACATCCCAGTAAAACTGCGTATCTTCATTAAGCGCCGGCCAGTCTCCCCTATACGAAATTTTTTTAACCTGATCTTGGGGCAAGTGATTCAAAAACGCCTTAGCTACGATCATCGCCCGCGTTAAAGTCACGGGCTTTTCTGAAACCATGATTTGGTTGATCGTCTTACGAATGGCGCAAGAAGGGTTCTCTTGGGATTTTTGGCAAAAGAACCGGTACGTTTATGCGCGAGAAACTAAGCTCGGGCAAACTCTCCGCCGCCACAGCTGTATTTTGGAACCCGGGTAAGAGTAACAACTGAAAAAGAAGAATAGCGATCGACATGAAGCCCCCCCCCTACCAGACGGAATACTTTTTAAATTGTAACTATCCACCGTCTTTGCGAGCGAAGCGAAGCAATCCCGTCGATAAAGCTCGAAACAATGGGATTGCTTCGCTTCGCTCGCAAAGACGATATCCAGACGCACGCTGAATACTTGCCTTAAATTATACCATTCGAATCGCCAATCTGACTTACCAAGTCCAAAATACGTGACTTGACGCTCCACCGAGTTAGGCGTACTCGCATCACCGTGGGCCATTTCAACCTAGGAGGTTCCTCATGAAGACTAAACTACTCTCGCTAAACCTTATTTTCGCATCCGCTTTCGCGGTGGCAAGTCAGTTCCCCAACCCGCTTCTCGAAAAGCAGTTCTCCTCTGGATATGTTGCTCCGGAACACATCCGCCAGAGTAATTGTCAGCTCTACCCAAAGGTTCATCAACTTCACTCTTCGCAGGTCATTATCAACACCAAGACTGGCCCGCATCTCGAGTTGCAACCGACGGTGGAAAAACCAATAAAATGGAATGCGCAAGTGCCTAACGAAGTCACTCTCGAAAGGTTAGTCCAGCAAGCCAAGCTCGATGACGGTCACAAGAAACCATTGTTGCTTCCGTCAGACGTCGCCTCCATTAAGCATTCGGCCATCGAAACGTTCGGGGCTGGGGCACCCAGTTACTTGACGCTACGTTGGCAGAATTCCGACGGGCAAGGTGAAGAAAACCCGTCCCAAGCAGCCAAATATCTCGTAAATTTTCTCGATCTGAACTGCCAGTGAAATAGTAATGGCGAGGGTGCGCAACGGCCCCCAAGCACGTGAACCTCGCCATGATTCCCTACCCACGTTCGCCCCAAACAGGTAGTCTTTGGCGAGGCCTTCTCCATACGGCCGGCATTGACGCGATGATCGCGCAGGTGTAACAGAAATCTCGTTTGTATTCATAGGATCGCCTGAATGATATCCCCAGCAAGTGCAAGTAACGCCAAAGACTTTCCCCTAGGCATCTCCGGCTTCCAGTTTTCGGATCTGTATCAAGTCGAAAAGCTGAAGGCATTGAACGCTGAGTTTTGGAAATTCGCGAACCAGAGTTCTCCAGAAACGCAGAAAAAGTTCCAAGCTCTCGATGACCCGGGGGTCACAAAACCCCAAGAGGGGGACATACTCATCGAAGTGGCGCGACTTTTAGGCGATTTCATCGCCAAGGCGTTCAATATCACGAGTTATACCTCGCGCGTCAAAGCGGCGACTCTTGAGGTTCAGCCGATCTTTCGCATGAAGCGCGACTTCCTCAATATCCGAGTCTTCAAACGTTTCGGGGAAGCGGCCGTTGACGACGAAAGCTTCTCCGAAATCGAAGAGCGCGTGAAACGCATTCTTTCCCATGAGCCCCCGACTTCCAAAAACGACCCCGAGCTCGTCTTTGCCGAGCTTGTGCTCTTTCTCGTCGATTGCGAGAAGAAGCTCAAAACCGGCCTCGATCAAACTGAGCTGCACCGCATCCAGAACCTATGCTCGCATATCGCGGCTTCGACGATTTCCGAGAAGATCGCCCTCGCGCTGAAAGCACTCGAAGAGTGGTGTGTCCAAACCTATGTTTCGACCGCGCGCCGTAAGAATATCGGCGGTTGGTCGTCATTCGTCCGTCCCAATAAGCTCGATTTTGAAAAGCTCGTTCCCGTAGAACAACCGAAGGCGTCCCTTCCCGAGTTCATGACGGGCCCGAGCCACCACCTGCGCCACCGCGATGGATTCAAGCTCACTGATCCGCGTATGGATACGAAAGAGATCCTTCGCGAAGTCGACTATTGTATCTATTGCCACCAGAGAGAAAAAGATTCCTGCCGCGAAGGCTTCAAAGAAAAAACCGGTGGCTATAAGAAAAACCCGCTTGGCATCCCACTGACGGGTTGCCCACTCGACGAACGTATCTCTGAAATGCACGTGCTCAGGAAAAGTGGCGACATCATCGCGGCGCTGGCGATGATCATCTTAGACAACCCGATGTGTCCCGGAACCGGGCACCGTATCTGTAATGACTGCATGAAAGGTTGCATTTTTCAAAAGCAAGATCCGGTAAACATACCGCAAAACGAGACGGGCGTTCTAACGGACGTTCTCGGTCTCCCCTACGGTTTTGAGATCTATAGTCTGCTAACGAAATTCAATCCGCTGAACCGAAAGCGGCCCTATGCGCTTCCGTTCAACGGAAATAACGTGCTCGTCGTGGGCCTGGGCCCCGCGGGTTACACGCTTTCACACTATCTCGCCAACGAGGGTTTCGGTGTCGTCGGAATCGATGGTCTGAAACTCGAACCGGTTGATCCCGCGCTTACCGGTCAGGGAAAACCGTTTCCGAAACCGATAGTGAATTTCTCGGCATTCTTTCTCTCGTCGCGAATCGCGCGCCCGTGTTCCAGGAAAACGCGAAGCTGCTCCTTTTCCTCTTCGTCGCACATTCCGAGAACGGTTTCTTCGCCGAGTTCCCGGCACAGGGTATCGTGGCGCTCGAGCATCTTTTCGACCTGGACCGGGTAGTACGCGAGTAGTTCCGTAGCCGTGTCGACGGCGGTGAGACCGCCGCCGATCACTACCGCCGGTAGACGCACTTGCAGGTTCGCCATGGCGGGACGTTTAAACGCGCCCGTCAGTTGCAGAGCCATCAGGAAATCGCTCGCTTTACGGATTCCTTTACTCAAGTTGTTCTTCATGTCGATGATCGTGGGACGCCCGGCACCCGTCGCGATAGCGACGTGTTGAAAGC
>Ga0206963_10221_pt2 | contig 16723 bp, 15 predicted proteins | sample Alteio_BWOrgHeat_28_FD_152958 | JGI IMG/M metagenome (GOLD analysis project Ga0206963, IMG submission 152958) | Enriched cells from forest soil in Barre Woods Harvard Forest LTER site, Petersham, Massachusetts, United States -... | ecosystem: Environmental > Terrestrial > Soil > Temperate forest >... | reverse complement strand
GTCTCGGCCACCACCGCTTCCGCGTTGTACACCGGCACGCAGAATGTGACCGTGGCCATGGTCAAGCGGGCGCTCCCACGAGCGCGGTGATGCGGTCGGCCGTCTGCAACGCCATCGCCGGCCCCAGTGAAAATTTGGCAGTGTCCACCGAAAGATAATTGCCGCGCCCGCCAAAGCCCATGTCGAGACGTTCGTGCAACTGGCTGGCCGGATCGTCGATGTCCGTCTTCCCCAACGCGAAGATCGAACCGCCGTTCACCACGACCTCCGGGCTGGCGGTGGCTTCAAGTTTGCCCACGGCGGGACAGATACGCGCGAGCGCATCGATCGTCTGGCGGCGAATCGCTTCCTTATCCACCTTCGCCAACTCCGCATTCCAATCGGTTTCCTCCGCGCCGTTGCCCGTGCCGACCATGCAAACCGGATACCACGAGAGATACACGCGTCCGCCGTGATAAGCGACGACATCGCCGAACGGTCCCAACACGATGGTGAGGCTCGGCAAGTCCGCCGGCTGGCGGCCGCATTGCAGATTGACGCCGAGTTTGCGCCGGATCAGGCAGGCATTGCGCGAAGTGAGACCGTAACGCCCGTCGATGGCCGGCCGGTTCGTCCAGGAAGCATTGACCACCGCAGCGACGGACATCACCGACTCGCGACCTTGCGTCTCGTAGACAACTTCATGGCCGCCATCGGCACGATTCCGCGCCGTGATGACGCGCGCATTCGTGATGAGTTCGATCCGCGGATGCGATCGCAAGGCGGCGCGCAAATGCTTGGCCAGCTCCCACACATCCACCGCGATCTCGCTGGTCTCATAGGCAGCCGCCACCAAAGCCGGGTCATACCGCGATGACAATTCTTGGCCGGTGAGCCGACGCCAAAAAGGCCGCGATGCATCCAGCGGGTCCAGCGGAGAGCGTTGCGCAAAGACTTCGCCCAAGGTTTTGGCGACACGCGTGAAATGTGCTTCGATCTGCGGAATGGTCACCATCGTGTCGCGATGAACGACATAATCGAACGAACGCGCCGGCAGCACGTGCAAGGCCGCGCCCGGCACCCAGCGCCGCATGAAATTCAGGAAGTGCGCGCCGCCGCGGATCATCCGTTCCGCCGTGCGAAACGTCGGGTCCGCCGCATAGACAAAACCCATGTGCAGCTTGCCCTCGTTGAACAGGCTCGCCTCGGAGAACGGCTCCGCGTTGCGCTCGAACAAGGCCACGTGATGCCCGCGCTCGGCCAATTCCAACGCCGTGCACGTACCAAGAATTCCCGCGCCAAAGATGGCGATAGGTCCCTTTGCGGTGTTTCTGATGCCGATATCCATCGGCCGCGCGCCACCCGGCGCTTGTTGAATACTCATGGTGAAAAATGGGCGTCCAACCTGACAACCCGTGGCTTTGCCCGCCACCGCGCCACTATATATATCTTTCCGCCCCCGACGCCATACTTCTTTGAACGTGTATCCTACTCCGGCCATAAGTGGACCACCCGGAGCATGGCCTCGTTGAGTACCAAGGGCGAAGGCACATACACCATCAGCCACGCGAACAGCACCATCGCGCGCGGATGACCTTTCAGGAAACGACGCTCGATCAAGATGCCGGCCGGTTGCAGGAGAAAATAGAGCATCATCGTACCCAGCAGATTTTTGCCCGTGAGCCAATAAAATGGAAAGTTGATCCCCCATTCATGCAAAAGACCGGAAACCGCAAAGATCAGAAACAACGCGAACACCGGGCGACCGCGCATCCGACCAAAAAGGACGTAGCGGAACCAATCGTTGAACCACCGGTTCCATCGGTTGCCCCAAAAGTCCGCGACACTCCGCGCCGCCAATGGCCGGTGATGCAATGCTGGCAGCAAGTAACCAGACGGCAGAAAAATCAACGACTCCAGCGCTACGAACGCTTCCATCACCAAAAGCAAGATCGGCCCGGCCAGATAGCTCAGAAGAATTCCACGAAGTTGAAACCGCGTCACCAATTGCCAATAGACCCAATAGCTCACCACCACCGCGCCCGACAACAGCAGCGCCCGCAGCACCACCGGCCAGACGCTGGTTACCCGTTGCGAACGCAAGACCGAGTCCGGCGAAACCAGCACCCACGACATAGCCCGCCGCTCGATTGGCCCTTTGGCCGGCAACAACAGCGCCGCCAGCTTCATCACCAATCCCATCACCGCCAGCGCGAGCAGAAAGAGCTTGGTCATCTGCCAGTCGGGATTCATTCAGTCGGTGCGTTTTTTATCCCAATGTTTGAAGACATCATCCGCCGGATCAGCAGCTGGCAGGCGGGAAAACATCAGGCAACCCCACGCGGCCAGACCGGAAACCACGAAGATCAAGCCCGCTTGAACGCCCGGCTTCTCCAACCCGGCTTGCAAGTCCTCGACCAAACCGCCGGACTTGCCGAATAATCGCCCCATCTGCTCGTTCGTCTTCTTGTTGAAGGACAGCATCGACGGATCATCCATGTCCACCTGCGAACGGGAAACCATCCAGTAGTCCACGCCGGCGCCCAAGATGCCCAGCACCAGCAGCACCAACGCCGCCACCCGCCACCGCCGCGCATGGGGATTCGGACGGAAAGCCTCGGGTGTGGACGCATCAGGCATACCACCGGTTATTTCGCAGAGAAACCGGCTAAGGTCAAATTGCCTTTTGACGACGCCCGGCACCACTCGCCGGCCAAAACCAGATCAGGGTCGCTTGATATCGATCAACCGGTCATTGATGGCGACGAAAATGGGCGCACCATAATTGATGTCCTTCGGGTCACGCGCCGGCGGCAATAGTTTGTCAGCCACGAATTCGCCCAGCTCTTTTTCATCGTTGAAATCCACGCGCAGATAGGGCCCGCTCATGCCGTTCTTCTCCAGGTAGACCAGCTTGCCATGATTTTTGAAACAGACCGCCACGTGATCGATCTCCCAATAGTGGTAGCTCATGGGAATGTAGCCGCCGGAAACGACTTGGATCGTTTTTGGAAAGACCAACCCGTCCTTTTCGCGCAGTGTGTTCCACGCGGCAAACAGTTTTCGGATGGCCGGATCGGTGTCCTCAAATTCCCCCGGGAGCAGCCGGCCCGCTTTCAGGCTCACGGCCAGATACACGTCATTGGCAGTCCGCGTCAGCCCGGTGATCCAAGTATAGCCGTTGGTCGGATACAATAACGTGCGCCCATGCTCGTAAGGCGAAAAAGACATCACCGGACTGACGACGTAGTCAGGCTTTGCACGGGTTCCGTGATTTTGTTGCCGCGCAAAACATTTCGCGCCGAAATCTTCTTCAAGTCGCGGAGCTTTCGCACCAGTGTCCTTGATGAGGAGGACGACCACGTCCAGGCAAACCAGGCTGTTATAAGCGATATTGTTCGTGGTCGTATTAAGGCAAAAGGGTCCGGGATAGCCCCGTTCAACTCATCCACATTTTTGAACCGGTAAAACCCTGACTCCTCCTTGGGAAACCGAGAGCGGTCAAAAAAATCTGTTTTATGATAACGGACGGCTTTTTTGAAGGCTTCAACGGATTCGCTGGAGCTGCCGTTTTGGAGGAGCAATGCGCCAGTTTCGTTCAGAACATTGGTGTCCTCCAGCAGGCTGACGCGGATTTCCGCAGCGCCCAATGACAACGCGGTCGCCGCCACTACCGCTAAAACTGAGGCAAAGTATTTGTTCATACGCATGAATCCGCGCAAGCAGCGCGGCATTTCACTGGATAGACACCGCAGAAGAACAACTTGTATATGGACGAAGCGATTTTTATTTACCGAATAATTTCTCCACCTTCGCCTTCACCGCCTCATCCATCTTGATCAACGGCGGCCAGGCGCGCTTGAAACCTTCGCCCGGAATCTTCTTCGTCGCGTCGATGCCCAGCTTGCTGCCGACGGCGATCTCGCTAGTCGCATGGTCGAGCACGTCGGACGGACCCTTCGTAAAGATGCTGTCGCGTTGTGGGTCCGTGTTCGCGGTCATGTGGAACAGGACTTCGCTGGTGTTATGCACGTTCACATGCGCATCCACCACCACGATAAATTTGGTGAACATCATCTGCCCCATGCCCCAGAGGCCGTGCATGATCTTGTATGCCTGCATGGGATAGGTCTTCTTGATGCTGACAAACACGAGGTTGTGGAACACGCCCTCCGCCGGCAATGCGATGTCCACGATCTCCGGAAAATTCATCTTGAAGATCGGCAGGAACAATTTCACCGACGCGCCGCCGATGTAAAAGTCCTCCATCGGCGGAATGCCCACGATGGTCGCCGGATACACCGCATCCTTGCGATGCGTGATGGCCGTGATGTGAAACACCGGATACGGCTCCGGCAAGGTGTAATAGCCCGTGTGATCACCGAACGGCCCCTCATCGCGCAACGGCTCGGTTGGGTCGATGTAGCCTTCGATGACAAAGTCGGCGTTGGCCGGCACTTCCAGGTCGTTCGTCTCGCACTTCACCATCTCCACGGATTTTTTGCGGAGATAACCCGCGAGCAAAAACTCATCCAGCCCGTCCGGCATCGGCGCCGTCGCCGCGAAGGGAAACATCGGATCGCCGCCGATGAAGATGGCCACCGGCATCCGTTCGCCTTTCTCGTAATACCGCCGTCCATGCCGCGCCGCGACCTTCTGCAACTGCCAGTGCATGCCCGTCGTCTTGTCGTCGTAGATCTGGATGCGATACATGCCGAGATTCCGCTCGCCCGTATCCGGGTCCCGCGTCACCACGCACGGCAACGTGATGAACCGTCCACCATCGAGCGGCCAGCAACGCAGAATCGGCAAGTTTAGGAGGGTTGCCGGTTGCAGGTTAAAGGTTGCAGGTTGATTGACATCCGGCGCCGCGGGCCAGCTATCAACTTTCAACTTCGGACTATCGACTAAATGAACCACGTCTTTGCACGCCCCCGTCTTCACCGTCTTCGGTTTCGCATGGCGCAAGTCCAGCGCGAGCGAGAGCAGCTTGATGGCTTCCTTGAAACTCGTCGGAGGCTTGGCCTTCATCAACGCGCCGAGTTCGTTCGCCACCTCGTCCACGGAAGCGGCGTTCATGCTCATGGCCATGCGCTTGTGCGATCCGAGCGTGTTGATGGCCACGGGAAACGGCGAGACCACGCCGTTGACGGTCGGCTTCTCGAACAGCAATGCCTTGCCGCCGCCGGGCAGCTTCATCTCGCGGTCGGCGATCTCGGTGATCTCCAGCTCGGTCGCCACCGGCTGGGAAATGCGTTTCAGTTCGCCCGCCTTGTCCAGGGCATTGACGAAATCACGGAAGGAATCAAAAGCCATACGGCGAAACTACCTGAAAAGTGTGAAGCGGGCAATGCGGGGGTGAACGACGAATTGATTAAAAACCGCCGTTAAATTCACCCACCTTTCGCGTTCACGCGCTTAGTAAAACTCTCTGTCTTAATGACCGCGCGCTTGTGCAACCCGCGCACGATGACCTCCTGCGCGTCGCGCGCCTCGATCTGAAAACTGATCTTGGTGCCATCCACCGCCATCACGCGCGCCGTGCAATGGATTGTCTGGCCGACCGGTGTCGGCGCGAGGTGTTTGATATCGATCTCCAGGCCCACGGAACGTTCGTCTGCGTCCAGATGCGGTGCGAGCGTGTGCCGCGCGGTGCGTTCGAGAAACTGGATGATGTTCGGCGTGGAGACGACGGCGGGCATGCCGTCGCCGGCAAACTCCACGGCGTGTTTCATATCCGTGGGGACGGACAATTCGCCGGTTTCACCGATCTTGGGACGCGATTTCATTTAAAAATAATTTAACCACGAAACACACCAAATACACGAAAACAAAAAATCGGGCGGTGTTTCCTTTTCGTGTGGTTCGAGTATTTCGTGGTTAAAAATCCGGGCATAAAAAAGCGGCAACCCCGCCGAGCGAGATTGCCGCCATGATTCAAAACATTACTTCGGCAGCAAGTCCGTCACGAGCGACTTCTCTTCCTTCAATTCATTCTCAGTCGCAGTGATCTTGGCCTTGCTGAAATCGTTCAGCGGCACGCCCTGGACGATCTCAAAATCCTTGCCGTTGCTGCGGATCGGATAGCTGAAGATCAAACCCTTCTCGATGCCGTAGCTGCCGTCGGACAACACCGCCACGCTGAACCAGTCACCGGACGGCGTCGGGTGCGTAAGCTTGTAGACGGTGTTCACGGCGGCGTTCGCCGCGCTGGCCGCGCTCGAGAGGCCGCGTGCCTTGATGATGGCCGCGCCGCGCTGCTGCACGGTGGTGATGAAATCCTTCTCCAGCCATTCGCGATGGCTGATGATGTCCGGCACCGGACGACCGTTGATCTTGGTGTTGTAGAAATCCGGATACATCGTCGCGCTGTGGTTGCCCCAGATGGCGAGGTTGGTCACGGCGGTGGTATCCACGCTGGCTTTCTTGGCGAGCTGCGACTTGGCGCGGTTCTCGTCGAGCGCGGTCATGGCGAAGAAACGATCCTTCGGCACGCCCGGCGCGTTGTTCGCGGCGATGAGCGCATTGGTGTTGCAGGGATTGCCGACGACCAGCACGCGGACATCGCTCGCCGCGTTCTTGGCGATGGCGTTGCCCTGGCCGGTGAAAATCTTGCCGTTGGCCGACAATAGATCTTTGCGTTCCATGCCCGGCCCGCGCGGTTGGGCGCCGACGAGCAACGCCCAGTTCACACCCTTGAAGGCTTCGTCAGGGCTCGAGGTCGGCACGAGGCCTTTGAGCAGCGGAAACGCGCAGTCATCGAGTTCCATGCAGACGCCCTGCAGCGCGGCCATGACTTTTTCGTCGGCCCGCTCCAGGAGGTGGATGATGACCGGTTGGTCCGGTCCGAAGGCCGCGCCGGAAGCGATGCGGAACAGGAGTGAATATCCGATTTGGCCGGCGGCGCCGGTGACAGCGATGCGAATGGGGGCTTTGGTCATAAAGTTAAAAAATTGAACCGGCAGTATAATTGTGAATTTTACCTTCGCGCAAGCGCGGAACAGCCGCCGCCGCCGGCATTGACATAGAATTCCAACTGAAATTAAAAAATAGTTTTCCTTAAAGATTTCCCTTGAACCAAATTTCACAACCAGCTACCTTTATTAAAAAAGGTAGCTTGCTCAATTTCGCCACATGAACGTGAATGAAAAATTTTCCGCCCTCCGCAAGGGGCTGCTCGAGTTCGTCCTCCTGCAGATCATCGCGGCGGAGAAGGTCTACGCGGCGGACATCATGAAGCAGTTGAGCGAGACGGAATTCGCCACGCAGGAGGGTACGCTCTATCCCCTGCTCAGCAAGATGCGCCGCGAAGGCCTGCTGGATTACGAGTGGAAGGAATCCGAGGCCGGGCCGCCGCGGAAATATTACGAGCTGACCGCCAAGGGCACGGAGCAGTTGCGCGAGACGCTGGAGTACTGGGCCAAGATCAATGGCACGATCAAAAAACTGGGGCAAAAATAAACCAAGCATCCTATGAACAAGGTCATCACCATCAACCTGGACGGCATCGCCTATCAACTGGAGGAAGGCGGCTATGAGGCGTTGCGCGTGTATCTCGAGGCCGCCGCCACGCGGCTCGCCGGCAACCCGGACAAGGACGAGATCCTCTCGGACATCGAACGCGCGCTCGGCGATAAATTCCGCGCGCTCCTTGGCAGCCACAAGACCGTGGTGGAGGAGAAGGAAGTCGCCGCCGCCATCACCGAGATGGGTCCGATCGAAGCGGACGCGGGCGATGCGCCCGGTGCCGGCGCCAGTGCTGATGCTGGTGCAACCGACCCCAAGGCGTCGAAGGACGACGCGAAGAGCAGCAATCCCTTCGCGAAAGGCAACAACCCCTTCTTTGGCGCTGGATTTGGATCAGCTCCGGGTGCGACCGGTCCGGGGCCGCGCCGCCTGTACAAGCTCAAGGACGGTGCGATGTTCGCCGGCGTCTGCAACGGCATCGCCGCGTACTTGAGCATCGATCCCACGTTCATCCGGCTGGCCTTCGTCGCACTGGTCTTGCTCGGCGGCAGCGGCGTGCTGATCTACATCATCCTGATGTTCATCTTGCCGGAGGCGCACACGGCAGAAGAAAAAGCGGCGGCCTCCGGCGTGCCGCCCACGGCGCAGGAATTCATCCGGCGCGCGAAAGAAGGCTATTACGAGGCGATGAAAGGTTTTCCCGACCGCCAGGCACGGCGCGAATGGAAACGCCGGTTCAAACACGAGATGCGCGCGAATAGCTACCAATGGCGGCAGCAATGGCAAAAACATTGGCCGGGTTGCGGAGCGCAAACGTCCGCCGTTCCGCCGCGGATGGGATTCACGCTGCCATTCCTCTCGGTGTTCCACGGCGTGGCGAATGTGCTGTGGGTCTGCGTGCTGGTCTCCTTGCTGGCCACGGGTACGGTGCTCGGACGCGCGCTGCCCTCGGATGTGCCGGTGTGGGTGGCGGTGCTGGTGTTGTTCCTGGTATACGGCGTTCTGGTGGAACCGCTGAAGGCCACGCGCTATGCGTGTTATCGCGGGCCGGGCCGTTCGGGTTGGGGCTGGTCGCTGGTGTTCGTGCTGGATGCGTTGGTGTGGATGGCCGTGGTGGCGGTGCTGCTGCTGCTCGCGGTGCATTTCTTCCCGCAATTGCGCGAGGCCGTTGACGGCATCCCCACGGTGGCGCATCAAGCGGTGTCGGATATCAAGACGTGGTGGAAGTCGAATTGAAGATTCAACTCCCCGGCTCTTCCGTGACGTCAAATCGGTCAAACAGCTTGCCGAGCAGCATCACGCCCAGCCAGGCCTCCACTCCTAAAATGACGGCGGCGGCCAGCGCGGCGAACGGGATCGGCATCACCGGGCCCAGCGCCCACTTCATCGGAAAATAGACCGCGCTGAACGCGGCGAAGGCCGGCAGCAGCGCCAGCATCAACACCAGCATCTGGCCCACGGCAAAAATCAACCGCTGGCCGGTGGCCTCAATGCCGCGCGGACTGTCCTTCCCCGCCTGCACCCATGAAGGAAACAACAGCACGGTGGCGTTCGGGATGAGCAGCAGCAAAAAATCCAGCAGCGGTAGCAGCGGTATCAATCCAATGCCGATGACCGCCGACAAGGTGACGTACTTGCCCGGCAGGAAAAAAATCAGGGCAAAACCGACCAGCAACAGCAGCCATTGAACCCCGGCGAGCACCGTCACCGGCGCGAGGATTTCGCCCAAGGCGATCTGCCACCCGGGCAGCGGAAATGTTTTCAAGATATCCGCCGAGGACAGGTTGCGCCGGAAATCCATCCGCAAAAGCTGCGGCCCCAACAACAGCGAATAGCCCAGGATGATGGCGATGGCAAACTCCACGATGACCGCGATGTTTTGACCGTGGATGGAGCCGCCCATGGTGTAGACGAACATGCCCAGGATGATGCCGAAGACGATCAACAGGCGCGGCGAAAGGACCTGGCCGACACCGAGAAGATTTTTCCAGAGCAGCGCCGTCACCGCCGGGCCGGTGGGCGACAGTTGGAACCACGGGCGGCGCGGCTTCTGTTTTTTCTGCGCCGATGCGCCCTGCCAGTTGCCGGCGCGATAGGCGGCCACGCGCGCCGCCAATTTTTGCGACGCCGCCAGCGAGGCTTCCTCAAACGAGACGTCGGAGCCGATCACCCACAGGTAATGGAGCAGAAAAATCAACGTCGCCGCCGGTAACGCATTGAAAAACGTCGCCGTGTCAGGCGCAAAAAACGGCCGCACGATCAACTGGAACGGATACAGCAGATATAAGGCTGGTCCGCTGCCAAAGACTTGTTGCGCGTATACTTGGATGGAATCCCAATCCGCGGTGTCCGCCGCCGTGGGCGGCGGCAACGTTGCCTTGGCCCAATACCAGATGCCCGCCCCCGCCCCGGCCACTAGCGCGAGGATGAGCAGCCGTCGCCCGCGGTTGGAAAGGCCGCGGTCCAGCAACATCGTCCGCGTAAAGGAAGAGCCGAGGAAATGGAGGTTCATCGTCGAGAGCAGGAGCCACCAGCCGATGGCGTGGATCCAGACATGGCCGCCGAAGCGCCGTGAAAAAAGCGTGAGCAGCAGCGCGCTGAACAAGATCCGCAACTGCGAGCGCATCAACTTGAAATGTACCAGCGTACGGCGCGAAACCGGCGCGGGGAACAGGAACGCCACCTCGGCTTCCGTGAATGTAAGCGCAGCGCGTTCATGCGGGATGATCCACGCCAGTAGCAGGATGATGAACAATGCCAGCGCGGCGCAGGATTCGATCAACAATTGATGTTCCGGCGAGATCACCAGGTTGCCCGCCGATTGGCCGCCACCAAAGCCCTTGAACAGATACCGGAAAAAATAGAAGTAGAAATAAAACCCGCCGACAATGGCGCCGAACAGATACTTCGGCTTCTTCAACCGCTTGAATCGCGTGACCAGCCGGTTGCGCGCCGAGAGGTATTGCAGATGGAAGAGCGCGGCGAGCATGGGCTTCAAGGCGGCAGCACCGGCGGCAAGGGCGGCGGCGAAGCTTCGGCAGTGGCGCGGAAGAAAATTTCCTCCAGGCTGGCGTCGCCGGACGATTCAGAAAATTTCTGCGTCACTTCCGCCAGCGTGCCATCGGCGATCTTCCGTCCATTTTTCAAGATCAAGATGCGCGTGCAGATCTCTTCGACGAGATGCAACAGGTGCGAGCTGATGACGATGGCCGCGCCGTCGCGCGCGCGTTTCACGATGGAATCTTTCATGCGCCGGATGCCGTACGGGTCCAACCCCGTCAGCGGCTCGTCGAAATAGATCACGCGTGGCGCATGCAGCAGGCCGCAGGCGATGGCGAGTTTTTGTTTCATGCCGCGCGACAATTCGCCGGGCAGCGCATCGCGTTTGCCGGAAAGTTCCAGTTCCTCCAGCAATGCTGCGCCGGTCGCTTCGTAACCCTCCACTTGATAGATGCGCGCGACGAAGCTCAGGTGTTGCCAGACGGTCAGGTAATCGAACAGCCGCGGTTCATCCGTGAGAAAGGCGAGCTGTTTTTTGGCCGCGATGGCGTCGGTGCCGATGTCGTGGCCGCAGACGCGCACCGTGCCGCGCGTGGGCGGGATGATGCCGCAGAGACATCGCAATGTGGTGGTCTTGCCCGCGCCATTGGGACCGACGAGGCCGACGACTTCGCCGGGCTGGATGGCAAAGGACAGTTCGTTCACGGCCGTGAAATCGCCGTAAAGTTTGGTGAGGCCTTCGACTTGAACCATGAGTTTAAGCGGGTTTACCGGCCGGATTGCCGCGCCACCCTACCAGCCGGCGGGCGGCGGCGTAAAGCCTGCAAAAATTTTCCATTATTTAACACTTGGACGCTTGACTTGCCCACGCCATGAAATCTATAAGTAGTGCAGTTCTTTGTGCGGACCCACAATTGGTTGTGGATTTGCTGAAAATACAGGAAAAGTGAATAAGTGCCCCCTGCCACGGCCGGGGGAGAATAGGGAAGCGGGTGAAAACCCCGCACGGTAGCGCCGCTGTAACGAGCTACGAAACGCCATTTTAGCCACTGACCTCGCAGTTGGTAAGGCTGGCGGAGTAGGCAGACCTCGGAGTCAGAAGACCTGCTTGTTCACGCTCATCAAGTCCGGCGTCGGGTGACGACGGCAACGGTTTCGCCAAAAACCGGATGGGGGGAAAGGTCGAGCGTTTTGCCCGCCTTCACTCCCTCGTGGGTGGTCGCGGGAATTTTTTTGCCCGAAATCAACGCACGAGGATTCCCCGAGGAACGGACCGCGGTCTGGTAACCGCAAACAATAACGAATCGCCGACATGCTTAACGAACAACTTGATGGCCAGCTTCGTCTGGTACAACTCGACCCGCTCCAGGGCCAGACCTTCTCCGTACAGAAACGCGATGGCCGCGTCGTCCCCTTCGACGAGACGCGCATCCAGATCGCCATCGAATACGCCTTCAAGGCGGATGCCGGTGTCCATCCCGACCAACCCCTGCCCGCCGCCGCGCAGAACAATGTCATCCGCGTGACCAATAGCGTCCTGCACGCCGCCATCGCCCGTGCGACGAAGGGCGGCACGCTGGAGATCGAATTCATCCAGGACCTCGTGGAGACGCAACTGATGGAGGCCGGCCATCACGGCATCGCCCGCCGCTACATCATTTATCGCGAAGAACGGCGCAAAGCACGTGCGCTCCGTGGCGACCGCACCGTGGAAGGCGCGCCGCAAACGCAGTTGTTCGTCGCGCTGCCTGATGAATCCCGCGAATCGCTCGACCCGCAGCGCATCCGCCGCCGCTTGATCACCGCGTGCCGCAGCTTGGAACAGACGTGTTCCGCCCGCGAACTCGCCGATGAAGCGTTGAAGAATCTCTACGATGGCGTGAAACCGCATGAGATCGAATCCGCGATGATCTTCGCCGCCCGCGCGCGCATCGAACAGGAACCGGATTACACCTTCGTCGCCGCGCGATTGCTCCTGCGCAAATTGTACCGCGAAGCATTGCCTGCGTTCGCCACGGCCGCCGACCTCGCCGCGCAGCACCGCGATCATTTCGCCGCCTACATCGCGCAGGGCATCGAAGTCAAACGCCTCAGCCCGGAGCTGTTGACCTTTGACCTGCCGAAACTCGCCGCCGCTTTGCGTTTGGATCGCGACCAGCAGTTCACCTACATGGGCGCGCAAACGCTCTATGACCGCTACCTCGTCCACCACGAAGGCCGGCGGCTGGAGACGGTGCAATATTTCTGGATGCGCGTCTCGATGGGCCTCGCCGTCAATGAAGGCGTGTGGAAAAACGAACGCGCCATTGAGTTCTACGAGGTGCTTTCCAGCTTCCGCTTCATCAGCAGCACGCCGACGCTGTTCAATTCCGGCACGCTGCATCCGCAACTCAGCTCATGCTATTTGAGCACGGTGATGGATGACTTGGACCACATCTTCAAGGTCGTCGCCGATGACGCCAAGCTTTCCAAATGGGCGGGCGGTCTCGGTAACGACTGGACCAATGTCCGCGCCACCGGCGGCCACATCAAAGGCACCAACGGCACCAGTCAGGGCGTCATCCCGTTCCTGAAGGTCGCCAACGATACCGCTGTGGCCGTCAATCAAGGCGGCAAACGCAAGGGCGCCATGTGCGCCTACCTGGAGACGTGGCACCTCGACATCGAAGATTTCCTGGAGCTGCGCAAGAACACCGGCGATGAACGCCGCCGCACGCACGACATGAACACGGCGAACTGGATTCCCGACCTGTTCATGAAGCGCGTGAAGGCGAATGCTCATTGGACCCTGTTCAGCCCCAACAATACGCCCGATTTGCATGACCTCTACGGCGCCGCCTTCGAGCAGCGTTATGAAGAATACGAACGCATGGCCGATGCGGGCAAAATCAAATTGTTTAAGCGCGTCGAGGCCGTCGCGCTCTGGCGCAAGATGTTGACGATGCTGTTCGAGACGGGCCATCCGTGGATCACATTCAAGGACCCGTCCAACATCCGCTCGCCCCAGCATCACGTCGGCGTGGTCCATAGTTCCAATCTCTGCACCGAGATTTTGCTGAACACCTCCGCCGAGGAAACGGCGGTGTGCAATCTGGGCTCCATCAACCTCGCCGCGCATTGCACCGCCGAGGGCTTGGATGCCGGACTGGTGGGCCGCACCATCCGCACCGGGATGCGCATGTTGGACAACGTCATCGACATCAATTTTTATCCGACCATCGAGGCGAAGAATTCCAACCTCAAACATCGCCCCGTAGGTCTCGGTGTGATGGGCTTCCAGGACGCGCTCTACAAACTGCGCCTGCCCTACGCCAGCGAAGCCGCCGTGGAATTCGCCGATACGAGCATGGAATTGATTTCGTATCACGCCTTGATGGCTTCATCCCAACTGGCTGCCGAACGCGGCGCTTACTCGACCTTCAAGGGCTCGAAGTGGGACCAAGGTTTGTTGCCGATTGATACCGTCGGCCTGCTCGCGCAGGAACGCGGCGGTTTCATGAACATGAACCGCACTGCCCGCCTTGAATGGGCGGTCGTCCGCGAATCCATCCGTCAGCATGGTCTCCGCAACTCCAACACGATGGCCATTGCGCCCACGGCCACGATCTCCAACATCGTCGGCGTCGGCCAGTCCATCGAACCGACCTACAAGCATCTTTTTGCGAAGGCTAACTTGAGCGGTGATTTCACCTCCGCCAATACACACCTCGTGGCTGACTTGAAGAAGCTCGGCCTCTGGGACGCCGAGATGGTGGATGACTTGAAGTATCACGACGGCATCATCACCGAGATCGAACGTATCCCGGCGGAATTGAAGGCGCTGTACCAGACCGCGTTTGAGATCGAACCGCGCTGGCTCATCGAATGTGCGAGCCGCCGTCAGAAGTGGATCGACATGGGCCAGTCACTAAACCTCTACCTTGCCCAACCGAACGGCCGTCAATTGAGCGAGATGTATCAGCTCGCATGGGAGATGGGTTTGAAGACGACCTATTATCTCCGCTCGCTCGCCGCGACGCAGATCGAGAAATCCACCACCGACACCAACCGCCGCGGCCTCCAGCCCAAGTGGATGAAGAACAAATCCGCCAGCGCGGACATCGAAGTGAAACGCGAATATACCGCCGAGGAAAAGAACGCCTGCTCCATCGAAGCCATGCGCAACGGCGGAACTTGCGAGTCGTGCCAGTAAGCCGGCCATCAACCATCAACTAAAAACTATCAACTTTATTTACCATGTCCTGCTGTAACACGACCAACGAACGCCCCGAGGGCCACGATCTGAACAAACGCATCAACGCCGAGGACAAGCGGTTGCTCAACTGCCGCGCCGTGGACGTGAACCAGCTCATGCCACTCAAGTACAAGTGGGCGTGGGAACATTACCTCAACGGCTGCGCCAATCATTGGATGCCCACCGAGGTGCCGATGCAGAAGGACATCGAGTTGTGGAAATCCAACAAGCTCAGCGCCGATGAACGCCAGGTCATCATGCGCAACCTCGGCTTTTTCAGCACCGCCGAGAGCCTCGTGGGCAACAACATCGTGCTCGCCATCTTCAAGCACATCACCAATCCCGAGGCGCGCCAATATCTGCTGCGCCAGTCGTTCGAGGAGGCCATCCACACGCACACGTTCCACTACATCTGCGAATCGCTCGCGCTGGATGAACGCGAAGTGTTCAACATGTACCACGAGGTGAATTCCATCCGCGACAAGGATGCGTTCGAGATGAAACTCACCAGCGACATCCTCAAACCGGATTTCACCACGGACACCCTCGAGGGCAAACAATGCTTCGTGAAGAATCTCGTCGGGTTCTACGTCATCATGGAAGGCATCTTTTTCTACAGCGGCTTCGTGATGATGCTGGCGTTCCATCGCCAAAACCGCATGACCGGCGTGGGCGAACAGTTCCAATACATCCTGCGCGATGAGACCATCCACCTGAACTTCGGCATCGACCTCATCAACGGCATCAAGGCCGAGAATCCGGAGATTTGGACGCCGGAATTCCAAGCCGAATTGCAGGAACTCATCGGTCAGGCCGTCGAGTTGGAGATCGCCTACGCGGAAGACTGCCTGCCGCGCGGCATCCTCGGTTTGAATGCGGGATTGTTCCGCGAATACGTCCAGCACATCGCCGACCGCCGCTTCGAACGCATCGGTCTGCCGGTCAAATTCGGCGCAAAAAATCCGTTCCCGTGGATGAGCGAGACGATCGACCTCGGCAAGGAGAAGAATTTCTTCGAGACCCGCGTGACCGAATATCAGACCGGCGGCTCGCTGGCCTGGTAAATCATTTTGTTTTTGGAAAGTTCTTGGAAAGAGCCTGGCTTTTTGTCAGGCTCTTTTCGTTCTTTGAAAGGGCGGAAGTGATTCCGTCCATTCGCAGTCAAATGTCAGGGAACCCGGTGAGAATCCGGGACGGTTGCGCCACTGTAACGGCTACAATTCCCAATGCCACTGTTCCGTCAGGAACGGGAAGGCGGGAAAAGGTCTGAAGCCCGAGTCAGGATACCGGTTTGATTGCACTCGTCAGCCCCGAACGATTTCGGGGCACTTCTCCGCAAAGAGAAGGATGGAGCCAGCCCGCCGATCTGTTTTCGGCGGGACTCGTTGAATGCCTTCATTCCCCGTTTTGCCGGAGTCTGGAGGTTTTTTTATTTCCAAAAATCTTCCGGCCCCGCGCTGGTCTTCCCACCGTCCACCGGTCCGCGCTTATTGTTTGCGCGGGCAAATTGAAAGATCAGCACCATGAAAATCCGTTCGCTGGCGTATGCCAGCCTGTTCGCCCTGTCCCTCGTCTCCGTCCACGCCCAGTTCGCCAGTGCCGTCATTGATTACACCAAGGGCACCGGTTTTGCCGCCGGGTTCACCAACACTTCCGCCGTGCTCGGCGCGCCGGCCTCCGGCGCTTCCATCCAGCCGTTCAGCCCGCCGTTCTCCAAGTCACAGCTCATCTCCGTCGGCACCAACGGCTCGCTCACGGTCCGCTTTGACCAGCCGATCATCAATGATCCATCCAATCCCTTCGGCCAGGATCTCCTCATCTTCGGCAACACCTTCTTCGCCGTCACCAACAATAATTTCTCCGGCGGCGGCATCACCTCCGGCGCGATCGGCGGCAACAATCCCGATGCCACGCGCGTGGAAGTCAGCGCGGACGGCGTGAACTGGTACACGCTCAACCCCGCGCTCGCCCCCACGGTGGACAACATCTACCCGACCGATGGCCTGGGCGAACAGGCTGGCATACGCCAGCGAACGGATTTTC
>Ga0206963_10249_pt1 | contig 16837 bp, 9 predicted proteins | sample Alteio_BWOrgHeat_28_FD_152958 | JGI IMG/M metagenome (GOLD analysis project Ga0206963, IMG submission 152958) | Enriched cells from forest soil in Barre Woods Harvard Forest LTER site, Petersham, Massachusetts, United States -... | ecosystem: Environmental > Terrestrial > Soil > Temperate forest >... | reverse complement strand
TGATGGCGGGCATGAGCGTCGTCGGCGATTTGTTCGGCGCGGGCAAAATGTTTTTGCCCCAAGTCGTCAAGTCGGCCCGCGTGATGAAAAAATCTGTCGCCTATTTGACGCCGTTCATGGAGGCCGAAAAAGCAGCCATGGCCGCGCGCGGTGAAGTGGTCAAGGCGCAGGGCAAAATCGTCCTCGCCACAGTGAAGGGCGACGTCCACGACATCGGCAAGAACATCGTCGGCGTCGTGCTGGCCTGCAACAATTACGAGGTCATCGACATGGGCGTCATGGTTCCATGCGAAAAGATTCTCGAACGCGCCAAACTGGAAAAAGCCGACATAATCGGCCTGAGCGGACTCATCACGCCGTCGCTCGACGAGATGGTTCACGTCGCCCGCGAAATGGAACGCACTGGCTTCAAGGTTCCCCTGCTCATCGGCGGGGCTACCACAAGCCGTGCACACACGGCCGTGAAGGTAGCCCAGCATTACAGCGAACCCGTCGTTCACGTCCTGGATGCCAGTCGCGCCGTGCCCGTGACCAGCAGCCTGCTGAGCAAAGATGGCAAGGCTGCCTTTGTGAAACAATTGCGGGAGGATTACGAAAAACTTCGCGCTCAACATGGCAGTTCACAAGTAAAGTTACTGTCACTCGCGGCCGCCCGTGCCAACGCACCCAAGTTGAAATACGATGACCTGCCCAAACCGGAGTTCACCGGCGTGCGCACGCTTTCATCCGCCAAATTTGATGCTGGCCGCTGCGACTGCGGTTCTGCCCATGGCCATGCCGGGGCGTTTTCGATCACGCTGGAAGAGCTAGTGCCATTCATCGACTGGACACCCTTCTTCCACACCTGGGAATTGCGCGGTGTCTACCCCAAGATCCTTCAGCACGAAAAACACGGTGAGGAAGCCACCAAACTGTTCAACGACGCTCAAAAATTGCTCGCTGAATTTGTGACGAACAAGTCATTGGAATTGCGCGCTGTCTACGGCCTTTTTCCCGCGAACGCTGTCGGCGACGACGTCGAAGTTTATACCAACGGTTCTCGTAAATTTTTGCGCACCAAGTTCCATTTCCTCCGCCAGCAGATCGAAAAGGGCGACGGCACGCCAAACTATTGCCTCGCCGATTTCATCGCGCCTAAAACGACGACCCAGCCGGATCACATCGGTGCCTTCGCCGTCACCAGTGGCCACGGCCTGAAGGAGATTGTCGAGAAGTTCAAGGCCCAGCACGACGACTACAACGCCATCATGGCCGAGGCCATCGCCGACCGCCTTGCGGAGGCCTTCGCCGAATATCTGCACAAGCGCGCTCGCGACGAATGGGGATTTGGCAAACTGGAAAAACTTTCCACCAACGACCTCATCGAAGAAAAGTATCGTGGCATCCGGCCGGCGGCGGGATATCCCGCCAGTCCCGATCACACCGAAAAGGCGATCCTGTGGGATCTGCTTGATGTGGAGCAACACACCGGCATCAAGCTGACCGAAAGTTTCGCCATGTGGCCGGGCAGCAGCGTGAGCGGGCTTTATTTTGCCCATCCGGAGTCTAAGTACTTTGCCGTCGGAAAATTGGGGCAGGACCAAGTCCACGATCTCGCGAACCGCAAAGACAAACCGCCCGCCGAGATGGAACGCTGGCTTGGCCCATGGTTGAATTACGACCCGGCCAAAACTTCCGCGTAAGGGATAGCCGAAGCGCGTCTCGATAAACGTTGCCCGCCGGATACCTTTTTGGTTAGCTGCGCGGAAATTTTGAAAGCCGCTTTCGATACCACGTCTCGCTGGAATTTCAACCGTCGCGAACGGGTTTATCTTTCCATCGCCTGCTGCCTGCTGGTGTTATTCGGCTTTCTCTTGGAACGGCGCACCGCTCTTCGCGACAGGCCGATGACCGATCTCGGTGTCTTCTGCTTCGCTTCAGGCGCGATCTGGAGCGGTGAAAATCCTTACGCTATTGCCGACTCACATGGCTGGCATTATCAATATCCCCCGGTCCTCGCCATCATGTTTTTGCCATTTGCCGAGCCGCCGCCACTTGCGTCGACAGCTTTGCCACCCGATAAACCACAGATGGCGATCAATGTAACTAAAGACCATTACTTCGGCCTTCACGCAAGCAACGCCCATTTTGCCTTCACTGTGGTTGCCTGGTATGTCTTGAGCACCCTGGGAATTCTGCTGTCAGCACACGCATTAGCCTGTGCGATGGAAGGAAGCACTTTGCGTTCACCGCCGCCCGGAGCCGTGTCCGCGCGGCGGCGATGGTGGTGGCGACGGTTGCTCCCACTGGTTGTCTGCGCGGGTTCATTGGTCACAGATCTGGCACGTGGGCAGGTCGACATCCTGATGTTGGTCGCCATCGCCTTGGGACTTTATTTTGTCGCAGTCAAAAAGAATTTACAGGCCGGGCTGTGTCTCGCTTTTCCAGCCACGGTAAAATTATTCCCGCCATTGTTGCTGGCGTATCCTTTTTATCGTCGCCAGTGGCGCATGGCGGCTGGCGTGGTCGGCGGGCTTTTGATTTTCCTGATGATACTGCCGCTGGCGGCTCTCGGACCAAAACGGACCACCGAACTTTATCACTGTTGGTTTGAAGTGCTCGCAAAACCTGCGCTCGGCGAGGGAACCGACACATCCCGTCAGCAAGAGTTGACCGGCATGGGCCGGACTGACAATCAATCCTTGCTGGCGATCATCCATAACTGGACCTATCGCTCGCTATCACACCATCAACGTCCTACTGCCGCCGATCCATGGGCACGCGATCTCGTCTATGCCATCGGCGCGTTGATGATCATCATGATGTTTCGTGTCATGGGCTTCCGTCAGGCTGATGCTCCCCACGATTTATTAGTGATCAGCGGGTTGTTGATCGGAATCGGCCTGTTGGTCAACCCGATCGTCCATAATTTTTATTACCTGCTCATGTTGCCATTGGTGGCGGCGTTGATCGATTCGAGCCTGCTTTCGGAAAACCGATTGGCGATGAATTGGAAACTGCTTCTGCCCGTCATTGTATTTATGTTGGCCGACCTGCTGGCGCGAGTACCGGTCATCGGTCTCTGCCTGCGTGATTATGGAATGACCACGTTGAGCCTCATTTTTTTGATGTGCGCCGGCGTGGCTTATCTGAATAGCCATACCAGGTTCCGGCGTCCCGCCACCACTTGATTTTCCGCTACACGCGGCTGGACATTTTCTGCCGGCATCACAAAATGATGCACATGTGGAGGCTATCAATCTTGAGCATGTTGCTTGCCGTCGTTGCGACAACTGGATGCAAATCGTTACAATCATCCTCTCATGCGGAATATAGCCATTTCATCGCTCTGACGGATTTTTCGACATTCACGCGCACCCAGAATCCCGACGGCACCACCGTTCTGCTATCGCCCACATTCGACCGTCCATCGGGATGGAACCAGCTCGTTCTTTCCTGGAATGCGACGGCAACGCCCGGATCTTTTGTGACGCTCGAAGCCCGGGCCATCCAGCCGGGGCACACCACCAAGTTTTATTCGTGGGGCTGCTGGTCGCCCGATGACAAAACTTTTCCGCGCGCCAGTGTGCGTGATCAAAAGGATGCCGATGGCGATGTGCGAGCCGACACGCTGTCCTTGAACCATCCCGCCACGGCGGCTCAGATCCGCATCACTCTTGGCGGCACAAACAACGCCCTGCCCTCGTTGAAATTCGTGGGTATTTCTTTTTGTGATACGAACCTCAAACCGGAAGCGCTGCCCCCTAATCGCGCGGCCTGGGGCAAAATCATACCGACCCCCGAACGTTCGCAGCAGTCTTATCCCGGCGGCAGCGGCTGGTGCAGTCCGACTTCACTATCAATGGCCCTGGCGCGCTGGGGAACGATTTCCAACCGCTTGGATTGGAGTTTGGACGCGCCAGAGGTAGCCGCAGGCGTTGCCGACCACAGTTTCAAATTTGCCACCGGCAACTGGTCTTTTAACACCGCCTTCGCCGGCAGCCTGGATGGCATGCGCGCCTATGTCACCCGCTTCAGCGATGTTTCTGAATTGGAAGATTGGATCGCCGCTGGCATCCCCGTGATCATCTCCGCGCGCTACGACCTGCTGAAAGACGGACGGGCCGATGATTTCAGCGGCCATCTCACCGTTTGCCGCGGCTTCACGGAAAACGGCGACATCATCGACAACGACCCGTGGACCGATATCAAAGTGGAAAGCATCCGGCACGTTTACAAACGGGCCAATGTCATCCGTGCGTGGGCCACTTCCCACAATACCGTCTATCTCGTCTATCCCGAAAACGCAAAGATCCCCGCAGACCGTTTTGGCCATTGGGCCAATTAAAATTTATGATGATTCAATCACAACGATTCGTAACCGCCTTGGCCTTGGCCGTAGCCGCCATATTTTTTGCCGGCTGCACCACTACTTCCCATATCACCAAGAGCGATTTCAGCTTTTTCAGTCCTCAAGATAATTTCTCCAAATATACGACCTCAACCAATGCCGACGGCGAAACTGTCCTGCTCTCACCCGAGATCAAATCCCGCATCCCTTGGAATCAACTCATCGTTTCTTGGAACGCCGATGCCCCCGCCGGGACTTATCTAAAGGTTGAAGCTTCCGCCATTTCTACCAGTCACCAGACGAAATTTTATACCATCGCCCTGTGGTCGCTCGACGGCCAGCCATTCCCCCGCACCAGCATTCGCGGTCAAAAGGATGCCGATGGCAATGTAGATACGGACACCTTGATCTTGAAGCAACCTGCCGACGCGGCCCAGATCCGCGTGACGCTGTGCAGCACCAATGGTGCGTCACCGACTTTAAAATTCCTGGGCGTGTCGTTTTCCAACACAAAAATCCCTGTCGCCACCCGTCGCCCCAACCACGTTGCGTGGGGGAAAACCATCCCCACCCCGGAGCACTCGCAGCATGGTTATCCAAATGCCAAAGGTTGGTGCAGTCCGACCTCGCTGTCCATGGCGTTGGCACGATGGGCGCGGGTTTTGGACCGCCCGGAGATGAACCTGACCGTCCCCGAAGTCGCGGCTAAGGTCTACGACCATGATTTCGCCGGCACCGGCAACTGGCCATTCAACACCGCCTTCGCTGGCAGCTTCACCGGCATGCGCAGCTATGTCACGCGCCTGGATGATATGGCCGAAGTTGAAGACTGGATCGCCGCCGGGATTCCCGTGATTCTTTCCGCCCGCTGGGACTGGCTGCAGCCGGGCCGCCCGCTGGACAAGGATGGCCATCTCATCGTCTGCATCGGCTTCACTAAAAACGGCGACGTCGTCATCAACGACCCCGCCACGCGCTTTGAAAAAGGTGAATCGGTGCAACACATCTATAAGCGCGCTGATGTCATCCATTCGTGGACCAAATCACACAACGCCGTCTATCTGGTTTATCCCGAGGGCGCCAAAATTCCCCGGAACTCCTACGGACATTGGGAGTGATTCAAAAGCCGTGTCGGGGTTACTTATCCCGCCCGGCTTCATGGACCCGGATCAAACGCCGGAGCACAACTAATCCCACCGGCGCCACGCAGGCCACCAGCGCCACACATAGCCACATGGTTTCCGGATGTCGTTCGCCGGTTTCGGGGCAATACCGCGACAAGATGTCTCCTGCAAAATAAAGCAAAAGCAATTTTGCCAGCAGGAATGGCAGATACGAAAGCGATGCATAGGAAGCCTCCAGACCTTTGGGTGCGATCGCAGAGGCATATTCATAGACCCGCGGCGAATACAGCGATTCTCCAATCGAGAAGAGCACGACAAAAATCGCGATCATCCCATAGTAAGGATGTACCGCGCCTTTCAAGCCGAGATAGCTGTGCCCGAACCATTGTCCGGGGGCGCTGTCCGCCAGTGGTTGAAACCATTCAAGCGGCAGAGCCATGATGAATACCGAAGCTGCCGTGACGAAGCCGCCAATGGTGACCATCCGGTAAGCCGGCTGTTGTTGCGTCAGCACCCCGATGAGCGGTGTCATGACGATCACGACCAGCGCATTAATCCCCCAAAGCTTTCCAACCGGCGCGCCATCGCCCAGAACACGGATGCCAAATGTGGGATAGACATAATACATGTGCATCAAAACCATTTTTAAAAAGGCGACCAGCAGAAGGAAGATGATCAACTTGTGAAATCCCTGCTGTTGAAAAAGCGTCTTGAACAAGCGGACGGTCTCCACCGCGCTGCTCCTCACTGAATCCCAGATCAACCCGCCTAATTTTTCCCCCGCGGGCCTGACTGATGGCGGCACGATCTGTACCCCTTCATCGGTCACATTCACACCCGGGCGGATCAGATACACCAGCGGTATCATCAGAAATTGGATGCCCAGGCTGACCGCGAAGAGGACGCGATAAGTACTGAGCGGCGTATGCAGCCAGGGCAGATCCAGATGACCATGCTCACCGACACCTTGGCGGACATTATCGAAAAGCCAGGCAGCGACGAAAGAACCCATGTTCAGAACGGTATAAGAAATCGAGAACGAAAAGGACCTTTGCGGCGTAGTGGAATATTTACGCACGGCCGCGACCAGCACCGGTGTCCCCAAAGCCTCCCCTACAGCCAAAGGCATCAAGCCTAGAAAGATGGCCACCGAGGGAGATGAGCCGAAAATCATCACTAGCCGGGCAAAAATGCAGATGAAAATCCCGAGGAAAAACGTCTTCCGCAAACCGATGGCATCCGTAAGCGAACCGACCAGCAACGTCACCACCGTGATCGATATGGCCCAGACCATGACGTACTGATAAGCCTGCTTGTCCGAATAACCAAATTCATGGGAAAGCCACAGCTTGAGGGTCAGGTTGGTAACGGCGAAGGCGGCAAAGTTCAGCAGCTTGAGACAGAATGTCAGCCAGAGTTCCGGAGCGGCGTCCTTTAAGACTAGGAACTTGCCCAGAAAACTCCGGGCTGGTTGTTTTGTATCGGTCATCGAATCCTTAATGCCGCACAAGCTACCCGCCCGGATGCACTGTGGAAAGCGCCAATCGCGACCGCACAGGCTTGTTTTTTCCCGATTCAGCCTTAAGCTTACGGCGTGAAGAGCGAAGTCCTCCCAGTTCAAATCCGCGGAATTTTGCCGGCCAACAACAGCTGCGCCCTGTTCGTCGGCAATGAAAAGAAAGTTTTCGTCATTCAGGTCGAACCGCAGATGGGCGCCGTTATCGGCATGTTCCTCCGCGATACCCCGAAGGAACGCCCGCTCACCCACGACCTCATCAACCGCGTCTTCCTCGGTTTCGGCATCAGCGTCGAGCGCGTCATCATCACCGACCTCAAGAATTCCACCTACTTTGCCCGCCTCATTTTGCAGCAGCAAAACGAGCTGCACACCGAACGCAAGATCGTCGAGCTCGATGCGCGCCCCAGCGATTGCCTGGCCCTGGCTGCTGCCCAGAAAAAACCCATCTTCGTCTCCACCAAGTTGTTTGAGCAGGTCGAAGACATGAGCAAGGTCCTTGAACAAATGAACGAGGCCGGCAGCGACCTCGAATCCGACTGAAATGGCCGCCGCCAAATCCAATCCGCTGGCATTGGTCTGCGGCGACGATGACTTCGCCGTCAAACAACGCGCCCGCCAGATCTTCACCGAATGGTCCGCCGAACTCGGCGGGATGGATCACGAAATCATTGATGCCAGCGTAGGCAACAGCGGCGAAGCTCTCACCGCCTTGGGCAAGGTGCGCGAGGCGCTGAACACCCTGCCCTTTTTCGGCGGCGGCAAAGCTGTTTGGCTGCGCGACTGCAATTTCCTCGGTGAAGAACGCACCGCCTCGGCCGCTGCCGTCACGGAGATGCTCGCCAGTCTCGCGGATGAACTGAAGACCTTCCAGTGGCAGAATGTCCGCCTGCTCATCAGCGCCGGCAAGGTGGACAAGCGAAAGTCCTTCTTCAAGACTCTGGACAAACTCGGCACCGTGGAGATTTTTTCCGCCTGGTCGGTGGATGACAAGGATTGGGCCGAGCGCGCCGATGACGCCGCCCGTACCGGCTTCAAACAGCGGCAAAAGAACGTCTCCGAGGAAGCGTTGGCCGAATTGATCAACCGTGTCGGCCCCAACGCGCGCCAGCTCGAAAGTGAGATCGAAAAACTCTGCCTCTTCGCCAGCGAACGCCAGAGCGTTGAACTGACTGATGTCAAAACCATCTGCTCCCGCAACAAGACTGCGCGCGCCTTCGCCTTGGGCGATGCCTTGGGCGACCGTAATCTCCCCGCCCTGCTCCGCCGGCTGGATGAGGAGCTTTGGGAAACCAAGTTCGACAAGGACAAATCAGAGATCGGGTTGCTCTACGGGCTGATCAGCAAAGTACGGGCCTTGTTATTCCTGAAAGAGATGATGCGCGAAGGCTGGATCAAGGATACCCGCGATTACAACTCGTTCAAATCACAGCTCGAACGCGTGCCGGCCGACAAATTGCCCGCCGACCGCAAGTTTAATCCGCTCGCCTTGAATCCGTATGTGCTTTACAAAGCCCTCTCGCAGGTCAAAAAATATACCTCGTCCGAGCTGGTCAACGCCATGGAAGTGCTGTTGCGCTGCAACCAGAAGCTGGTGAGCAGCGGCTTGGATGAGGCGCTGGTATTGCAGCAGGCGTTGGTGCAGATTGTGACGCCGCCGGCGGTTACGGCCTAAAATTTTACCAAGCTAAAAATGTCATCTGCCAATCTGTCAGTGCTGGTCGGGAAGAAGCTCGCATGCATCCGCATCGCGGGGCGGGCGAACTTCGCCTCCAGCCCCGATTTCAAGACCTTGCTGAACGAACTCGCCGGCAAAGGCTACAAGCACTTTGTCATCGATCTCACGGAATGCGTGCTCATGGACAGCACCTTTCTGGGCGTCCTGGCCGGCTTCGGCATGAAGCTGAACCCCAAGGGCGCGCCTGCCGAACGCGGCATCGAACTGCTCAACGCCACCGCCCGCGTGGCCGAACTGTTGGAGAACCTGGGGGCCGTGCACCTCTTCCGCCTTAAAAACGGCGCTCTGGAGATGCCAGATGATGTCCAATCCTGCCAGCCGGAATCCATCAACCCCACTCACGAGCAGATCACGCGTACCAGCTTGGAAGCCCATCAGACGCTGATGGCGATGAATCCCGAGAACGTGGCTCGGTTCAAGGACGTAGCCCAGTTTCTGGCCGAGGACTTGAAATGCCTCGAAAAATCTTCTGAATGACAGTGAGTTGACCCTCCGTTTTTCAGTCCTTGATAAACTCACAATAAAAACGCCGGACATATCGTCCGGCGTTTTTGTTTAAACCTGATTTATCGCGTGGCTCAACCGGCCGGTGCCGGTGCCGGGGTGCCGAGACCGGGCAGCTTGGGCGGCGCAGGCTTGGGCGGATTCTCCGGCAACACCGTTCCCGCCGGCGCACCCATCATCGGCGTGGTGTCGGTCGGCGGCTTCGGCGGCGGCGTGAACGTACCCGTGTTGACGATCTCCGCCACCTGCGTACCGTCAAGCGTCTCAAATTCCAGCAAACCGTTCGCGATCTTTTCCAGTTTGTCGCGGTTGGTTTCGATCAATTCCTTCGCCGTCTTGAAGGCGCCATCGACGATCCGCTTCACTTCGGCATCGATCTCTTTGGCGGTCTCTTCGCTGTAATCCTTCGAGCGCATCATGTCGCGTCCCAGGAAGACATATTCTTGCGCCTCGCCGTAAAGCACATTGCCCAGCTTGTCGCTCATGCCCCAATGCATCACCATCGCCTTGGCCAGATGCGTGGCCTGCTGGATATCCATCGCTGCGCCGCTGGAGATGTCGTCAGTGACATATTCCTCAGCAATGCGTCCGGCCATCGTCATGATGATCGTGTCGATCGCCTGCTTCTTGCGCATGTTCAACATGTCTTCCTTCGGCAAAGACATCGTGACCCCCAGCGCCCGTCCGCGCGGGATGATCGTGACCTTATGCAGCGGATGCGTGTGCTTGAGCAAAACACTGACTAAAGCGTGACCGGCCTCATGCCAGGCCGTGGCCTTCTTCTCTTCGTCGCTCATCGCCATGCTGCGGCGTTCACGGCCCCAGCGCACTTTGTCGCGGGCTTCTTCCAACTCGCCCTGCTCCACCATTTTTTTGCCGGTACGGGCCGCCAGCAGCGCCGCTTCATTCAACAGATTCGCCAGTTCTGCACCGGAATAACCGGGCGTACCACGGGCGATGACGGACAGATCCACATTGGGTCCCAACTTCACGTTCTTCGCATGGACCTTCAAAATCGCTTCCCGACCGCGCACATCGGGCAAGTTCACCGTGACCTGACGGTCAAAGCGGCCCGGGCGCAGCAACGCCGGATCCAGCACATCCGGGCGATTCGTCGCCGCGATGATGATGATGCCTTCCTGCGTGTCAAAACCGTCCATCTCCACCAGCAACGCGTTCAGCGTCTGCTCGCGCTCGTCGTTGCCGCCACCAAGACCATGGCCGCGGCTGCGACCCACGGCGTCAATTTCATCGATGAAAATCAGGCACGGCGTGCTCTTGCGCGCCTGCTCAAACATGTCGCGCACACGGCTGGCACCGACGCCGACAAACATTTCCACGAAGTCCGAGCCGCTGATGCTGAAAAACGCCGCGTCCGCCTCGCCTGCGATGGCTTTCGCCAAAAGCGTCTTGCCGGTACCCGGAGGCCCGATCATCAACACACCCTTGGGGATGCGTCCGCCCAGGCGTTGAAATTTTTTCGGATCCTTCAAGAAATCCACCAACTCGGAGACTTCTTCCATCGCCTCTTCCACACCGGCGACATCCTTGAAAGTGGTCTTGTTGCGATCTTTCGCCAGCATGCGTGCCTTGCTCTTGCCAAAGCTCAAAGCGCCCTTGCCCGCCATCTTGATCTGCCGGATGAAGAAGAACCAGAATAGCACGCCCAGGATCAAGAACGGCGCGAGACCCCAGATGACGTTTTGCAACATCACGTTCGGGGAGCTGATCTTGATTTTATCCGAATGCGCCAGGCCATTCACCATCTCGGAAGTCAGCCAGGCATTACGGACTACAAATCCAACCGTGTTGGTGGTCACTTTCCCCTGATTATCCACCGTGAAATATTCACCATTGATCTCCGTCAGCGGCAGGGTCTGCTGGTTCAGGACGATGGTCGCCGAAGCGATCTGGTTGGTCTCAAATTTTGCCAGAAACACCGATTGCTGGATGGCGTTATCCTTCGGGGTGTTGACCCCCTTCATGTAGACCAGGGCGATCGTGGCCGCGATGATGCCCACCCATGCCAAAATCGTGAACGTCGGCAGCTTATTAAAGCCCCCGCCGCTGCCGGCCGGCTTCTTGTCACCGTTTTTCGAATTAGAATCGTCGTCTAGCATTTGATTGTGCCAAGCTATCACTTCATTACCGCTTTCGCAATGCGCGAATTTCAATACACTGACAGGGATGCGCTTTGGTCCGCTCAATCTTGAGTCGAATCTTTTCCTCTCGCCTTTGGCGGGTTATACCAACCTGCCCTTCCGCCTCGTCGTGCGGGAAGTCGGGGGCGTCGGACTCTGCACCACGGACCTCGTCAACGCCCGTTCGCTCATCGAAAAGAACCCCAAGGCGTTCAAGCTCATCGAGACTTCCCCGGCCGATTCTCCGCTCGCCGTCCAACTGTTCGGCTCCGTCCCCGAGGAGATGCGCGATGCCGCGCTCATCGTCGAGGCGCGCGGCGCCGTTTCCGTGGACATCAACATGGGTTGCCCGGTCAAAAAGGTCGTCAAGATCGGCGGCGGCTCCGCCATGATGACCGAGTTGGACAAGACCGCCGCGCTCGTCCGCGGCATGGTCAATGCCCTGAAGATCCCCGTCACCGCCAAGATGCGCCTCGGCTGGGACGATGACAATCTGACCGCCCCCGACCTCGCTCGCGCGCTTGAGGATGCCGGTGTCGCCGCCATCTTCGTCCACGGTCGCACCCGGGAACAGGGCTTCGGCGGCACCGTGAATCTTGCGGGCATCCGCAAGGTCGTCGCCGCCGTGAAAAGCATTCCTGTCATCGGCAATGGCGACATCGTCACTCCCGAGGCGGCCAAGAAGATGTTTGATGAAACCGGCTGTGCCGGCGTGAGCATCGGCCGCGGTGCATTTTACGATCCATGGATTTTTAAGCGCACATTACAATTCATCAGCACCGGCGTGGTACCGCCCGAACCCAGCTTCGATGAGCGCATCCGCGTCATGCGTCGCCACCTCGACTTGATGATCGAAGTTTTTGGCGAGGAGATGGGCTGCCGGATGTTCCGCAAAGTCGCCCCGTGGTATTCCAAGCGCTTCGGCCCGTGCCATGAGTTCAACAAGAAGGTCGTCCAAGTCCGTACCAAAACGGAATTCCAGGACATGCTGGATAACTACATTCGCTGGCGGAAACAGTTCCTGGATGATGCCGGCGAATTGCACCCGCGCTTCCAGCCCGCGCCTATGATCGCATCCTTCATGCGCGATGAGCCCGCCTCGGCCACGCGCCAACACATCCCCGTGCCGAAGGGGCCGGTCGAAGTGTGGTGAAATCACGCGGAGCGCGGAGTATTGCTCCGCAAGTCCTCTTCTCCCTTTCGCCGCCGACTTCCCCTCCACTTCAGCAGTAACAACGATATTGTCACTAACCCCGTGATGCCCGTGCAAACCGGCGCAAGAATCCGGTCCATCGGCAGCGTTCCACTCATCGGCAACCGAAGCTGCGCGACGAGCACGTCCCCATTGCCACCTATTCTGGTTTGCGCCACGACCCGCCCATGACCGTTCACCGCTTGCGAGATGCCCGAACTGGCCAATCGGAAGATTGGCACCCCATACTCCGCTGCACGCACCGGTGCCACCCGTGTATGTAATTCATGCTGGTGCCGCCCCCAGCCCTCGACATCCATTGTTGGCACAATCAGCATCTGCGCGCCTTGCCGCACCAGTTCATCCGTCACCCGCGTATAGCTCAAATCATAGCAGATGCAGATACCAATCTTGCCCCATGGCGAATCCCATAGCTCCTGTTTCGTCGCCGGCAATCCATCGCGAAAGAACTGGATCGGCACACTCTTGGCCTGCTTGAACACGATGTCACCATTCGTACCCACGACAAAGGCAGTGTTATAGTAGACACCATTGGTCACGATATCCTCGCCACCCACGACGAGAAACTTTCCATTATCCCGGCACCAATCTTTCAACACGTCCGGCACGCCCTCATTCAACGTATATTCGCTCAAGACACAAATCTGCGCGTTGGTGTTTTTGGCCAGTGCCTGATTAAGAACCTTTGGAAGAACGCCCGCAGGAGGGAACTCCAACTGGATGCCGACAATGAGGGGGACCTCAGTTTGGGGAACTTTATATCTAGCCGCCGTGTCGAAACGACTGAGAGAAATCACGACCACCGTCACTGTCAAGCTAACCAGAAACACCACCATCGACCGCTTCGTTGCATGGCCTAAGAAGGCGACAATCGCCGAGATACAAACCACCGCAAAACCCGCATCATACATCCCAGCACTATTAAATACAGGCGGCAGCGCATACCCGATATTCAGCCAGGAAAATTTCAGATAATACAACTCACTCCTGAAATATTCTAAACCCGTCCATACGATCGGGACCAGCCACACTGCCCTGCTCTTTCCCCATCGCCGGAAACTTCCGCAAACGATCGCCGCAAACAGCCCCACCCAAAACGCCAGCACCAGCCATAGCAAAATCGCGAACGGCCCGAAGATCGACCACATAAAAAACAACTGCGGCGCATAGCACAGATATCCCGTCGCCAACCCAAAATAAAATGCCCGGCGGACATTCGGCTGGTCCGTCAGCCGCACCAGGAAATATGCGAATCCAAAAATGAAAAACCCAGCCACCGGATATTCCACAGACGCGTAACCCGCCTGAAAACACGCCACCGCCAGCGCCACCCACAGGAATGATTGACGCCAACTTTGTGGCGCTGAAGATTGATTGGCGGGGTCATCCATGGTCCGCTGGCAAATGTTTGACTGACTGGATTCAAGATAATGAAACCATCGGAAAGCGAACATTGAAAAAAACATGCCGGCATCGCTTTAAACGATGCCGGCATGGATGAACAATAAACGCCGTCGCGGATTATTGGCAGCTTATCCGATAAAACCGATTGGGCATCACCGGGGGATCCGTGAAGGTTTGCGGCAGGTCATTTCCACTGATCGGACTGCCGAGATTCAACCAGTTGGTGTCGGCCAGCGAGTTCTTATATTGCAATTGATACGTGTGCCAGGACTCGGTGGGGAATGTGATCATCCCGGGCGTACGGCTCGCACCGGCGTTCACGTTGAACGTCGGATGCTGCCAGAGGGCATTCGTCATCACGGGGCCGGCGAAATTAGGTCCAGTGACCGGCGGCCCGCTGCCGTTGATGAGGTGGTTGATGGCGCTCGTACCGCCGCCGCTGGTGATACCCCCGATGTACACCATCGTCATGTCATGCAAGTTTACCTGCGGCGCATTGGTCGGTGTCTCGATCGCGTTGAAGCTGCTGATGTTCGTGGAATCGATGAACACTGCATAGATGCCCAACCCATAAGCCTGATGGCTCGTGACCCCATCCGCGACTTTGTACGACGCATACCCGCTCACCCCGTTATGCGACCACGCCGCCTGCGAGGGCGGATCGTACGGCAATTCCGACTGGTAGAAATAGAGCCGGCCCCAGTTACCGTTCCACAATGTCTGATACTGCTGTTGATGCTCATTGAACAGCCCATATATCGTCACCCGGTCGCCGTTGACGATCACGCCATTGTTGCAGATGTTCTGCGTCCAGCCGATGCCATTGCCATGATCCGCGCGCCACAACCAGATATTGTCCGCCACCACATCGTTCGCATCGATCTGCAGGCAACTCAACGTCCTGCCCGTCGTCGGCCCGCCCACCCGCATCGAGATGTCGTACAAGAATATCGGGTCGCCCGAATGATTAACGGCATTGGTGCCGTTACCAACTTGCAACAGCGTCGAAGACAATACCGGACCCGCATCAAACAACAACCCGGCCACCTTCACCCCATCCACGTTGGAAATCGTCAGGCCCGGCGTTCCGTTTTGCGGGATGAGCGTCGGATAACCCAGCCCCAGCACGATCGTATCCGGCCGCGTCACCACCAGGCTGCTTGCGAGTGAATACACACCCGGCGTCAGGATCAGGTTCAAACCCGCATTCAGGGCGGTATTGATGGACGCCGCCGTATCCGTGTCCGCATGCGCCAGATAGAACTGGCTGATCGGAACGGACGTCGCCGGCGTCGGCCCGTTCGCCCACGTCGTCGCAAAGCTATTCGTCTGCAATGCCGGAACCATCACCACATAGTTCCCATTAGTATCAAGCGACAGATAAGGCTTCTCCCGGATCAACGGCGTGTTCGTGACGACCGTGTAAACCTTGGCCGGCCACGTCCCTGCCGGCGGATTGGAGACGCCGACAAACACCATGTTCCAAACGCCACCCGACCAACTTCCGAAAATATCGTTCCGCGAAAGCCATTGTTGCTGCGAAATGGAACTGATCGTGCCATCCACCTTGGAATCCGCCATGAACCCGCCGCTGGCAAAATTGCCATCCGTGTGATTCGCCAGATCAATGTTGCTATGGATGTGCATGCGGCGAAGCGCCGTCCCTTGCGACACCGCCCAGATCATGTAATTGCCATTGCCGCTCGTGTTGGTGGGATACACCGCCAGGTTTTCAGCCGACCGCCAGAAATTCACCGTCGCATTTTCATTCACCAGCACGCCGTCCGAGCGCAGGTCACCGATCAAGCTCACATCATCCGGCGATTGCCCCAACCCGATCACCTGCGTGTAGTAACCCACCGCCAGATAATTGGTATACTGCCCCGGCTTGAACATAATGGCTGTCCGCTGCGGTCCGAATTGATTGTATTTCTGCTGGGCATAAATGGCGTTCAACTGATCCTGAATGTTCGGCGTCGAAGGATCCACGATGAGCGTGTTCGGCCCGAAGTCCGGTATCGCGCTGACCACCACAGTCCGCGTGATCGTACCCGGCGTGCCATCGCCCGTCGTGGCCGAATAGGTCACTGTGTAGGTACCCGGCAACGCGATGTTGACCGGATTATTGGAAGTCACCGTCAAGCTTGCCTGCGCACACAGATCATACGCCGTCGCACCGGCATCTTCATACGGATTGTTGAGCAACAACGTGACCGGGTTTGCGCCATTGAGCGCCATGATGGGCGGCGCGGTATGCTGGACCGTCAAGATGGTCGCCACATTAGTTAACGTGTTGTAATCATTTTGCGCGATCAACGTATAATTCCCCACGCTCGCATCCGTCGGTTCCACCACCATGTAGCTCGCATTCGTTGCTCCCGGAATCGCATTCGTCTGGTTGTCGTACCATTGATACGTGATCGGCGGCAGACCGCCGACCGTAGCCGTGAACGTCACATTGCTGCCGCATTGCGGCGCGGCGGTCGTGACCGCCACCATCAAGTTCGTCAGCGGCGGATTCACCACCATCACCGCGCGCATCACGCTGCCCGGAGTACCCGCCCCGGTGGTGGCGGAATAAGTGATGTCATACTCCCCCACCGTGCTCATGTCCACGGTACCATTCGTCGTCACCGGCAAGCTATTACCCGCACAAGCATCAAAGGCCGTCGCACCCGGATCGGTATAAACACCATTCAGCGGCACCAGCAACGGATTGCTTCCATTCAACGTCAATACCGGCGCGCCCGTATCCAAAGTCAACAACGTCACATAATTCGTGAATGTCCACGTCGGCCCCGTGGCGATGATCGTATACACACCGCTGTCCGCCGGATGCGTCCCGTTCAACATCAACGTCGCATTCG
>Ga0206963_10248_pt1 | contig 16845 bp, 14 predicted proteins | sample Alteio_BWOrgHeat_28_FD_152958 | JGI IMG/M metagenome (GOLD analysis project Ga0206963, IMG submission 152958) | Enriched cells from forest soil in Barre Woods Harvard Forest LTER site, Petersham, Massachusetts, United States -... | ecosystem: Environmental > Terrestrial > Soil > Temperate forest >... | reverse complement strand
AGTTTGTTGTTCATCAATTTTCACTTATGAAACTTCTGCAGAAATTGCTTTGATAAAATTGAATAATAAAAAACAATATCGTGAACCTCTTACGGAAATATATTTTCACTTTTTGCCACTATCAAATAAATCTGTGATAATAATAGGTTGTTTAAAAAAGAATCAAAATAAATGTTCTACTTATATTTCGAATTTTGTTAAAAAAAAGGAAAGTGAAGTATTAAAAGCAATTAATGATTTACTAATTTCTCAAGTAGAAAATTGGGTTTGTTCACCATCATTCTACAGAACTAATTGTAAAAGCAGAGAGAATGAAATAAATAAATTGGTAAAAATTTCTATGCGAAATCCAGATAAAAGAAAATTAAATTTGAATTTATTCGATATTTCTATTTAAACTTAATATACAATTGTAAAAGCCTACGAATATTGTTTCTTTTCAAATTGTATTTCATTTTTACTGCCATTTGATTCTGGAACCACTTTATAAATTCCGCTTTTGATATTTATTGTTATCAAGGTTGTGTATCACAATCATAAATTACGGAAGTATAAAAACTTTCATCTTTATAAAAAGTAATTTTGCAAAAGCATTTGTTTACAACAGTTATCAAAACTTCTTTTGAATTTGCTTCCTGTGTTTTTGTGCAACTGAAAAGCAGCAGCATTATTAATAACTTTTTCATTGGAGTTTGATTAATTGATTTGATAATAAGAGTTATAACCGCTTTTAGAGTGTTTTTGTGCAATAGCTAGGCTTTTGCGCAGGTATGATAATTGGGTACTTAATATTTATACCTGTTTAGGTGCATATTAAAAAACAGTATTTTTCCCGTTTTTTTTATTCAAAAAATTCTACATTTTTAATAGAAAGATCGAGAATGCCAATAATTATCCTGATGAATTTTTTAAAAATTTAAAATTTGGTCTAACTTAAGAGTAGCTTTTATGGACAAGCGTATTGCAATCAACGAACAGAAACCTTTAATTTTAAACCATTACAAAAAGTAGATTTTAGAAATGAAAAGTAGGGAAGATTGATGTATTATTAAGCTGAAGTTTATTTTTACAAATAATAATTTAAAATTAAATCTGATTATTTCATTCATCTTCTTTCAATGCAAGTCTCCATTATTCGTAAATGTTGATTCTTTTATTAGGTCTAGGCCTACATTGAGAAATTTGTAGAGCACAACAATATTGCTGCATAAAAAATATTAACTATGAAACATATTGAATCAATACAAATTAGAAATTCTTCTTTTTATGAAGATAATATAGTAATGAAATTCTCAGAAAAGCTTAATTGTATAATGGGAAGCAGAGGAACAGGAAAGTCTACAATTCTTCATTTTATTAAAGCTTGTCTAGATCCTGAAGCAGAGGAAGATCGAGATACGTACAATGTGCTCAAGAATAATCTTGGTGAAGGTACTATCATACTAACGATCGTGGATGATGAAGGGAAAAGATATAGAATTGAAAAGTCTCTTGAAGAGGAGCCTCAGTGCTATTATGGCCCTAAAAAGGAATTTATTGAATTCAGCAAGTTATCTAATTTGATTACCTGCGATATTTATGAAGCGCAGGCGATCGAAGAAATCGGCAAAAATAGCATAAGTCGGCTTGAATTAATAGATAAAATGATTCTTGAACAAAAAGAAGAAATAGAAACTGATATTTCAACCATTCAACTTCAAATGGATGAAAATACTCAGTTAGTTAAGTCTGAAAACAGCAGATTGCGGAAAATTCTTAATGAGTTAAAAGCTTTTGAAGGTGTTGAAGAAGAGTTGACGGCTTTTCAAAAGGATAAACCTGATGATATTAATAAAAAGGAGGAAGTCGAATTTTCAAATGCTGATAAAAATGAGAAAATCAGGTTATCAGAAAAAAGATTTGTCAAATCAATAGAGAAAAAGCTCGAAGAATTTACTTCAACTTTCATTGAATCAAAGGATGAAATTTCGAATTTCAAAGATAATTTATCAAAACCTTCCATTTTTTTGAATAAAGAAGTAACCGATGCGATTTCAAAAGAAGTAACCGGACTATTCAGCGATATGCAATCTGCTATTGAAAACCTGATAAAGAAAATAGGAATAACGACTCAAAAAATAAATTTTCCTATTTCAAAGCTTGCTGAGTTGCACAATAAGCAGCAAAACGAATTCACGCAACTGAAACAAAAATTTGAAAAACATAAAACCTATTACAACAAATGGAACGCTCTAAGTAAAAGAGCTGATGAAAAACAAGTTATGGAGAAAAATGTTGCTTCTAATAAATTAAAATTAACCAAAATATTGCAAAAGAGAGTCGGATATGTTGCAGAATTAAATACTAAGAAAAAGGAATTATTTGAATTGCGTCGTTCAAAAATCGAATTACTTAATAAATCCTTTAACAGAGCGATTAGAATAACCCTGAAATCGGGTGGGATTACTGACGATTATGAACAACTTCTTAAAAATGCCTTAAAAGGTTCTAACATGAGGTATAATGCAATAATTCCAGCAATTATTCAAAATTTACCACCGGATAAGTTTGCTTCAATTATTATGAAAAGGGAAATTGAAGAATTGAAAAAAATAACAGGTATTGATAAGGAACGGTCAGAAGCGGTTTTAAATGCAATGTCTAATTCGGACGAACTATTTGAAATAGAAAAATTATGTTGCCCTGATTTGCCAGAGTTCCATCTGAGAGTTGACCTCAGTCCTGGAAAAGATCAAATATCAAGAAACGATTACCGGAAATCAGAAGACTTATCTACAGGACAACGCTGCACAACAGTTTTACCTATCGCTTTTGCTGTTTCCAATAATCCTTTAATAATTGATCAGCCTGAGGATAATCTTGATAATAAGTACATCTCAGAGTCAATCCATGAAATAATAGGAGATCAAAAAAATACGCGGCAGTTAATATTTATTACACATAACCCCAATATCCCCGTTTTGTCAGATGCGGAAACAAATTTCTTTTTAGGATATGTGAATAAGAAATCAAGAATTGAGAAGAATGGTGCTATTGATGATGTCAAGCAGGAAATCCTAAACTTACTTGAAGGAGGGAAAGAAGCTTTCGAAAAACGAGAAGAATTATATAATCTGTAGACAATATAATATGAATTCCGAATTACTAGACCGCTATAGTGAGGCACTTAATAAAAAAAACATTCCCGAGATACAGGCAATTGTTTACGAATTAAATATGCTGCAACCTGGAGAAAAGAAAAACCTAATTGATTTTTACAAAAAAATTGGAGAGGATCTTTTTGATGAAAGTTCAGCGATCAATAATTATGACTTAGCGGCTTTTGTAAACTCTGCCAGCCAAAGTGGTAAGAAGCGAGGAATAGCAAAAGAAAGAATTAAAATAGAAGATAATCGCAGTCAGGATAATTTTGACGAAGTTTTACTAGATTTTTTAGGCAAATGTCATCAAGGCTGCCGTTTTTTAAAGGCACATTTTCTTTTTCAGCTTGATAACGATTCAATAGGTAAAACTCAAATTTTAATCCTGACTGACAAAGCATTTGCTACAAATCCATTAATTCAACGGATAATAGAACAACTAGCTAACTCAGACTTAAAGAAAATGAATTTATCTGACTTCATTAGTGAATGCAAAAAACAAACAGAATTAACAAATCAAAAATATTTATGCTTGTTTGCTATACCTACCAATATTGTTTATGATCCTGATCTACAAGAAAATATTGTAGCATTATTTGATATGTTTTTAAAATCAAGTGTGATCATTTTAAAAAAAGATTCTGAATTCAGCTTGGGAGACTACTCGCTTGAAAAAATAAACACTGAGACTTTTAAAAGAATAGAAAATATTTGCGGAAAAGTGTTTAATAATCGTGATATTACTTATCAGGAAGAAGTTATTATAAAGAAGTGCTTCCCAAGTAGCGTTCCTATAATTGATTATAAAATATTAAAATCGGGTTTCAGTGGATCTAAAGTAATCGAAGTACAACCAATCAAAGCAATGTCTGGAAAGACAGGTCGATTTGTTATTAAATATTCAAAAAAAAATATCGAACGAAAAATATCCAAAGAGCATATAGCTTTTGCAGAATTTATAGAAGATTTTAACATTCCAGGATATAGTGCGAAATACATTGAAACGGAACTTTATGAAGCTCTAAAATATAATTACGCATCAAGTGATACTAGATCTGACTCTTTTTCATTTGCAAAACTTCTTGATGAAAGAGTAAAGGGAAAGCCACTCGAATATGATCTTACGCAAGTTTTGCACCAATTATTTAATTGCGATCCATTTAAATTTTGGGAGCCAAAACTATTAGTCGAAAAAGCGTCGGAGGCTTTTTATGTTGATTATTACAATGAACATAAAATTATAGAATCAATTTGTAACATTAATGCATGTTCAAATCAGGATGTTCTAAATAGCGAATTGTGGAAAAATCTTCAACTTATTAAAAGTTACAAAATAAAAACTTATGAAAAAGTTTGTCACGGCGACTTGCATACAGAAAATTTTTTCAAAGATGCTGTAGATGTTTTTCTCATTGATTTTGGATACACTGCTAACAGGCACGCAATGATTGATCATACAACTTTGGAAGCATCGATCAAATTCAAACACTTACCGATCTATATAGAAATAGAGGAATTAGTTTCGATAGAGAACCAGTTGTTAGATCCTGCATCGTTTCAACCGCAATTTAGTATTATAAGCAAAAGGCCTGTTGTGAAAGAATTTTTTGAATTAATATTGATAATTCGCCAAAATGCGGCAGGATTACTAATTGATAATAATAACCCCATTGATTATTATTTATCACTTTTTTTTATCACCCTCCGTCAGATCTTATTTGCCGATTTAAATCAGAGGTATGCACTTATGTCGGCATTATCCCTATCTTTTAAAATCGTTGAGCTAATCAATTCCTAAAATTTTTGAAAATTCTAATAATAAACTGACATAAATGTAAAATGCTTGTACTATGATAAATACTTAACAATGAATTTTTATATAGCTACGTTCACAAGATTGGTATTTAGATTTATCAAGTAAACAAAAATTTGAAGTCGAATTTCCACATATAGAAATCAATTCTATCAGATCGAAATTATCAGTGAAAGAACCAATGCAATAAGAAAATTTATTTCTTTAAGATTTATACGCATATTTTTTAAAGCTTTCATCTTATGATTATGTACGGTCCTCATTGCAATATCTAATTTCAAAGCAATCTCCTTTTCTTTCAATCCTACAAAATAAAAAAGCTCAAATACTTTTTTTTGTTGCAAAGGCAATTTGTCAATGGCTTCGAAAATAAGTTTAATTTTTTCTGATTTGATTTCATCATACTCATTGAAACCATAACCTATGCTGTTATTCAAAGAAATAATATTGTCTTTATTTTTTTCAACTATTTTTTGATGCTCATTATAGTTGATAGCAGCATTGCGGACTGAAACCTGTATATAGTTTTTTATGCTTTGAATAGTTGGAAATTTTTTATCGGTGTTCCAGAGTTTAGTAAATACATCTGCAGTTAAATCCTGGGCTTCTTCACTGGTTACAAAACGCTTTGCGTAATAATAAATTGATGGAAATAATTTCTTGTAAATACCAGTGAACACATTTACATCTTGTAGGTTCAATGCACTAGCTGATTGATCACTTTCATCACTACTGATTAAAGCATCATTGCGGATGGCTACGAATTTTATTTCTTCTGCATCAGGAACTTTGCCATGCATATGAATCGCTTGTGAGGTGAAGCGATTTTCAAAATCTAACAGCTATGCTACCCAAAGTCAAAATGGATTAAAAAAACGGCGTGAAACTCCACTTATTGTCTTGAGGTCCTCGGAGAACCCGACCACGAATAAGGGAGCCCACGCCTAAACGTGAGCCCTTGCTTATCATCCCGTGGTCATGAAAATTCCGAGGTTTCAAGACGAGACTCCAAGCGAAAGCTTCAAATTAGTTTATGAAGAATCGCAAATTATATTTTAGTATATAAATGTATGAAAAAAGATACGTTTCGTAAATTTTAATTTACGTTATGTTACTTTATACAGACCTGTATATTTTTTGATTTTACCTTTTAAGAATAAAGAATTACAACTTGACAGAAGAAAAGAAAAATCAGTACAAGGCAATTCAATCTGTATTTCTTACAGGAGGCGTTAAAAAAATGAGGGATATTCAAGAGCTTTATCCTACAAAGATTTCAAAATCCTTGGGTATTAATCATAGCCGCTATATTGAAAAATTGCACAAGCCAGAAAAATTCTCAATTAAACATATCTGGGTATTATCAAAACTTCTTGATCTGAATATTCAAATAATTCTTGACGTTATTATTTTGGAATTAAATAATCCTCCAAAATCTGCAAAAAAGAAGGTTTAAAATTTGTACCTGATTTTCATTTTTCAGAATTAGGAATTGCACAAAAATCATTTTACTATTATCAAAAAAAATTTCTAAAAACGTAGTTAAAGAATACGCTATAATATTCGTATAAAATACAAACTTTATAAAATCAGTACAATTGTACGAACTATAATAATTACAATTTAATAAGCATTCCAGTCCCAACTGCAAGAGCGATACTCATTAATGTTCCTGTGACAAGATATTCCGTTTTTTATTCCTGCCTGTCTTTTTCGTTGAAATGGATAATGCCTTTGGCAGCAACTAAGAGGCCGATGGCGCAGTATTGGTTGTTTAACATGAAAATCAGGATGATGGTACGTTCTGCCATTCCAATCCATTTGCCGGCATTGGCAAGGGTGTCGGCGCCGGTGATTTTATCGCGCCACTGGCTGGTGAGCTGGCCGATTAAGATGCCCGCGGGCATGGTGAGGAAAACAAAGCCGCAGGCGATTTTCCAGAATTCGGGTTTGCTGTTGATGAAGTGGTAAGTGTGTTGTATGTCACTCCAGCGGATAATAAAAATACCAGCAGGCAACAATAACGATGAGGTGAAGTGCCTGATCGATTAAAAAATAGCTTACTGATTTTTGCTGGTAGGATTTCCAGCCGTCGATTAGAAAATGGCTGACTAATATCACCACTGCAACGGGCCAGTATTGCCAGCCGATGAAGAGCCATGCAACGATGGTGGTTACCAGGACATGCAGTTATAATTTGGGCGATGCAAAATGGCTTTGGTTGCGGTCTTCGACCCAGGAACCGGGCTGCAGGATAAAATCCGTCAGCGGGTGCGCCAGGATAAGTTTCAGTAGCCAGTACGAATATCAGAAAATTGGGATTTGCTGTAAAAAAAGGATACCTTTTCATTTCTAACGCAATGCTATGCATACACCGGTAAAATCAATCCTGCTGTTTATGGCTTTCATCATGATGGCAGCCTGTTCAAAAAATAACCACACGGCTCTTTTTCAGTTCCAGGCAGATGGCACTACGTACTCGTTTGACAGCGCCACGGGTGCCACGATAGACACCAGCGCAGGTGTTGCGATTGCCAGTATGCGGCTGTATAATACCAAAACAAAATCTACTGCGTATTTTGAAATCCAGTCCAATACAACCAGATAGCCCGGCACCTATTCCCATATAAACCCACCTCCTGCGGGCTTTATCCTTGTGAATTTCGACTATACCCTTGTACAGGGATCAAATTATAACACGTACGTGGTCGAAGGGACACCTTTTACCCTGACTGTTACCGCTGTAAACAACGGGAATATACAGGGCTATTTTTCAGGCAAGGCTACCTTTCTCAATACAACTACCGATGCGACCATTACCAGCGGCCAGTTTAAAATTCCTTTCAGTTATCAATAAACGCTTCTTTCATTTCATTCGGGAAAAAAAGGAACAGCCATCCGTTTAATTATATATATCGGCAACTCTGAAAGGTGGCCTTGACGGTAAGGAATTTTGGTTAGTAGCTTTTTCAATAATCATTAGCCTGCAACATGAAAAAATCACTCTTTGTGGAAGGGGTTTGCCTTGCATTTATCGTGCTGTTTGTTTATGCAGCGGTTAACAAACTGATGGATTATCAAAAGTTCAAAGTGCAACTGGAGCAATCCCCGCTGCTCAATTCTTTTGCAGGATGGGTGGCTTGGTTCATACCAGCCTGCGAAATACTGATTTCATGTATGCTGGCATTTACCCGCACCCGTCTGGCCGGTATGTATGCATGTTTTTCGCTTATGATATTGTTTGAAGCTTACATTTTTACTGTCACGCGTTTCAGTGAACATGTTCCCTGTGCCTGTGGTGGGATCCTCGGAAAGCTTGGATGGTCAGCACATTTTATTTTTAACGGGTGCTGGGTTGCAGCCGCCCTCGCGGGCGTACTTTTTTATCCTGACAGAACCCGACAACATTTATTGCAATAAAACAGGGGCCGCTGAAAACCTGTATAACAGAGTAAGCAATTTTTTAAAAATCTAAAATAAATAAATTATGAAACGGAGAACCCTTTTTTTGGCAGGGGCAGCTTTTATAGTTGCAACAGCCAGCGCATTTACCGCGCCAAAAGTCTTTAATGTTACAGGTTTTGCAAAAAACTCATCAGGGATGATCGTAAGTGCCCCGACCAATGAAGCCAATTGCGTATTGGATGCGGATGAAGATTGCACCATTACTGTCGCAACTAAGACACTTAGCCCGGTGTACAATTCCTCGGCGAATGTTGGCAACGCAGCCGATATTCTTCAGTTTAATTAATAACAGGATAAAGGGCCGGGAATGAGGCCCGGCCCTTTATTGTAATTTCCATTTGCTGGTATTGATGAAAAAGAAACTTATTATATGCGGCCTGCTTGCTTTTTTTGCTGTTGCTATCGTATGGGGACTGGCATATTCTGCCGGAAAATATAAAAGGCTTCCAAATGGTTTTACCCGCAGGGGACCGCAGCAAAGGGCAACGCCGTTGCACTCGCTTGACCTGGGGTACAACTCATTTTATATTGCAGGGATTTCCGGTGACAAAATTTTCCTCGGCAATTCCACCGCCCCGCTTACGGTACTCGTCACCGACAGCCTGTTTTCGAAAATTGATACCGTTCATATCACCGGCATGGACGTATTGATGTCCGGCAAATTAACGATTGACTCAGGGCATTTTTTTCTGACCGACCGGAAACAGCGGGCTATTTATACAGGGGATATTTCGAACTGGCAGGTAACTGCAAAAATGCATACACGTTCATTTTTTGACGTGGCCATTTTTCTGAGCCGGCATACCCTCATTGTCCGGACTTTTAAAGAAAGTGTGGCTGAATATACGCTGGCCAAAGAAAATACAACCGACACTTCGCTCAGTTTCTTTCCTTCAATTCTTCAGAAACAAGGTGATGGTGTTTTCAGCAACGACGGTATGCTGCAGTATGACGCACGCAGTTCAAAACTCGTGTATATTTATTTTTACCGCAATGAATTTATTGTACTCGACACAAATCTTACTGTGCTGTCGAGGCATCACACCATTGATACATGCAGTACAGCAAAAATTGAAGTTTCACCCGTTTTATCCGAACACGCCCTGGTGATTTCAAAAAACCCGGATCCTGTAAACAGAAAGAGTTGCGTATTTAATAACAAGATTTATATTCTTTCATCTCTTGCAGCAGACAATGAAAATTATGACAGTTTTGCGGAACAGAATGTGGCAGATATATACAGTTTACAAACCGGAAAATATATGCGGACGATATATCTTCCCGTGCATAAAGGGCAAAAAATAAAAAACATGCGGTTGCTTGGTGAAGGCACCCTGGTAGCCATTTCAGGGGATTACCTTGTCAGTTACCGGGTTCCCGGATAACCACCACCTTTGTGGGGCGCACACCCTTTACGAGGTCAAGCCCCAGCCGGTGCAGGAATTCCAGCGAAACTCCCCAGTTGTGTTTGCGCATTTCATCAAACTCACGGTCACTGATGCTATAGTCAATGTCACCTCTTATACCTGTTGCATCTGTAAACGGCGCTGTTTCCCTGGGCTGTATGCCGTAACGTATGTTTCCGAAGCTGAACGCCTGTATCAGCCGGATTAACACATCTTTCATGACTGCATTGTGGTGCAGGTAAAGGGTATCGCCCGATTGCTCCGTTCTGAATTTCCTGCCTGGTGTTTTAGTGGCAAGCGCCTGCGCCGCGCCAGGCTTCGCAACCAGGTTCCAGCAGGGCATCATCCTGGTTTCAACGGTCACTTTGTAGCCGAAACATATCTCCAAATCCTTTTGCATGATGCGCTGAAGGGAGGCAGATGTACAGGAACTGTCATTTAATATCAGGCTGTAGTTGTACCTGTTTGCAGACAAAGGAAACCGAAATGAAAATGCGGAGGTATCTTTTATCTCAAGCACAGGCTGGTACCAGAAATTGCCATAACTGCTTTTTAACGCCGGATACCTGATGGTATCAGGATATTCATCGGTATCCATCATCCTGCTCGGCACCCAGTAATAACAGGTGTCTGCATAGGCCATATAATACAGCAAACCGAGCGGGGCGCCCATTTGCTGCACCATTTGTGCGTAGGGCAACTGTCCGGGCCTGTTTCCCGATTGTTTCGCCGTTGCCACGTAATTTATGCCTGCCCCCGCCCCGGATCCGGCTTCTCCGTCATACTGCGTCAGCAGGGATCTGTACAGGATCATCTTTCCAGCGCCCCCGTTACCATCTACAAAAAGCGGCGCCTGCATGTTCACGACCGGCTTTTTCAAAAGGGATTCCTTCACCGCCATCACCCGCTCACTCTCCGGCGAATAAGAAGGGCTTTCCACCCGGGCCACCGCACTGTCCAGCAAGCCGGGTGCGGGGTTTCCTATCCATGCCACACGGCCTTCTTTGTCAATAAGGAACGCCCAGGGAACAGAATATTTTCCCGCGGCAGCCACCCATGCTTTGAATACAGCGCTGTCCGGGCTGTCCACCCCCGCATGGTAATCCATAGCATCTCCCTGTTTCCGGATATATTTTTCAACACGCTGGATATAACCCCTGTCTTGCCCCATACCGGCTTCCAGTACAAAAACACTGGCGACCACCAGCCTGCTGCCATATTGTTTTGCCAGGCTGGAGAGATGTGGAACAGCCCTTCCGCAGGGAATACACCAGGTTGCCCCCATTTCAATCAGGTACACCTGCCCTTTTTTAAATCCGGTAACAGGCCCCCCTTTAATCCATGAAAATACTTTTATGTCCGGCGCTTTATGACCCTGCCGCAGGCTTTGCCCTTTCAGGGTCGCACAAAGCAGTAGCAGGAAGAAGCTTGTTTTACAGGCTCTCATATCATATTAATTAAAGTGTTGGAAAATCAGTACCCGCTGTTCTGCTTGATATTTTTATCGGCAGCTATATCCATTTGCGGGATGGGATAAAGCTGCTGGTAGGTTTGCCAGCTGCCCCCTTTCCAGTTATCCGCTGAATCCATAACCGCGTCAATGATGCCCGTTCTTTTCAGATCCAGCCACCGGTGGCCCCACTCCGAAAAGAGTTCCACCCTCCTTTCCCGGAGAATCGCCGCGATCAGGTCTGGAAGGGAAACTGCAGCCGTGCCCAGAAGGCCGGCACGGGCGCGGATAATATTCAGATCCGCCTGGGCCCCGGCTGTATTGGATTGCATGGCACGGGCCTCTGCGCGGATGAGATACTGCTCGGAAAGGCGGAGCACCATGGAATATTCATTAAATGGCGTATTTCCGTACTGAATTTTATATTTAAAAGGATAGTAGTACGTGTTTGTTCCGTCGTTAAAACTATTTACCCATTTAAGCCTTCGTGTATCGCCCGGTTCAAAAGCATTCAGCAGGCTCGTACTCAGGGATACATAAGCCGGATCGCCCAACAGGATAAATAAAAATCCTTCATTGGTATTCATGACATCCCCCATGGGTTTTAACTGCCAGATGGCTTCAGTACTGTTGGCGAGGAAAACGGAATCCGGATTGCTGACCAGATTGTAAATATTGGTGTTTCCGATAACAGATGTAGCTTCAGCTTCTGCACTGTCATAGGCTCCAGTATTTAAATATATCCGCGCAAGCAATGCAGTTGCAGCCCACTTGTTGGGCCGGTCACGTTCCCCTCCTGAAAAGGAAAAATCACTGTCACATAAATTCTGTGCGTCTTTTAAATCGCTGATGATTTGCCGGTAGACTGTGTTGGACGGTACCCGCGCAAGGAGCTGGTTAACTTTATAATCTGTACTGGTTACCAGCGGTACATCACCAAACAGGGCCGTAAGATAGTAGTTACAGAACGCGCGGGTGAATTTTGCCTCACCGGTTAATTCATTGCGGGTTGCAGTTGTCACGCCGGGAGAGTTTTGTAATCCTTCAATGACTGCATTGCAGATGCCTATATACTGGTAAGGATCGGACCACAGGTTAACCGCAAAATTCTGCGTGCTCAGTGAATTGGTATAGAAACCGAGGGAAGTGGGATCAGTGGCGTAATTAAAAAAATCGTCTGCCGACATTCCGGAAAGCAGCGTAACACTGGAATTTCCCCCGCTGGCAAAACCGCCACTGTTAACCATCTGGCCGTACATACCTGTCACTACAGCAGTTGCTGTGGCATCACCTGAATATACCGCAGCACTGGTGATCAGGTTTTGAGGCTGGCCGACCTGCAGGAATTTTTTACAGGAAACAAGGGATATCACGGAAAGAAAAGAAAAAATCCATACTGGTTTCATAACATATTTTTTATAAGCTGGCAGAAAATCCGGCTGTGATCATTTTTAACGTAGGTGTATTCTGGAAACTCTGCGTTTCCGGATCCAGCCCCTTATAGCCCGTAATGGTCAGCAGGTTCTGGCAATGAATGAAAATGCTGTACGCACCAGCCTTGTATGACAGCGACAGGTTCTTTAACCGGATAAAAGACGCATCCCCGATACGGTTGTCGCCATAGTTTCGCGCATTGTTGTACGCGGTAAGCGCCGGGCCGCTTTCCGTATATTGCTGCACACTGGTCTGGTCGCCCGGCTTCTGCCACCTGGCTTGCACATAGGCCGGCTCGTTTGTCAGCGTTCCCGGGCTTTGGAAAAAAGACTTGTAATTCAGCCCTGTTTGTTTTACAAACTGGAAAAAAATATCCAGTTGAAAGCCTTTCCATGTCACACTGTTCTGAAAACCGCCGAAGAAATTTTTAGCAACAGATTTCATCGGGAGCAAATCGTCCGGGTAAGTAATGCTGCCATCCTTGTCGACATCTTCAAACGTATTGATGCCCGTTGACGGGTCTACGCCTGTAAAATGATATAATTTTTTACTGTACAGGGACTGCCCGACCGTGTATGTATTTACATAGGAAGAAGAAGCAAGGCCGGGATAGGAAATAAGTTTATTCCGGGGAATGGTCATAGTGAAACCGGAAGTCCATTTAAAATCACTCCTGCTTATATTTACGGTGGACAATTCGAGTTCCCACCCGGTATTCTGAACAGTTGCAGGCAGGTTATAAAATGACAGCGACTGCTGGCCGGTTATGGAAGGCAGCGGATAGCCAACAAGCTGGTTGGAAGACCGGTTCCTGTAAAAAGCTGCAGACAAGAGGATATGGTCTTTCAGAAATCCCAGGTCTATCGCCGCTTCGGCTTTGGTATTGCTCTCCCAGCCAAAATCGGGATTAAAAAGATTGGTAACGGTCAGGCCGCTTATACCGGTGTAAGTATAACCGGTTGCTGAATAAGTGTCCAGGTACCCGTAGTCAGGGATTTGGTCATTTCCGGTAACACCCAGGCTGGTCCTTAATTTCCCGTAGCTCAGAAAAGCAAGATGCTGCTTCACGGCCTGCTCACCGGAAAAAATCCATGCTGCACCTGCCGCCCCGAAATTGGCAAATTGCCGGCCGGGTCCAAAACGGCTGGAGCCGTCACGCCTGCCGGTGATATTCAGGAGATATTTATCATCCAGGTTATAATTGAGCCGGGCAAAAATTGCTTCATACCGGTACCTGGCATAGTTAAATGAACCGGGAAGCAATACAGGCGCTGCACTGATATTATAAATCAGGGCATCGCTGGCAAAACCTTCCGCCGTGGCTGATTGTGATTGTGTGATATTTTGCTGCAGGGTGGTTCCCGCAAGGGCAGTCAGTTTGCCGCCGGCAACCATGCACCCGTATTCCAGTTGCGGTTCCAGGATCCAGCTTGCCGTACTGCCTGTTGAATAATAGTTTGACCCGGTGGGGCTGAAAGCCGGGTTCTGGGCGCTGATCGGCGTGATACTCGTTTGCCTGAGCTGCAGATTATTGTAACCGGCACTAACCTTTGCCTGCAACCCGGGAAATATTTTATAACTGAGCTGATCATTTATAATAAAGGTATTATTATTACCCTGGTACGCCCTCAGAAATGAAGCATAGGGGTTTGACCATGTTTCGTTTGCCCAGTTTAATGCCCCGCTGCTGTCAAATACCAGTGGTGCCACCGGGGACAGGGTCAGGGCCTGCATGGTGGGATCCTGGGCCGGCAGGTTGTTGTTATCCGTACCGTAGGTTACAGAAAGGACAGAGCCAAACCTTTTATCATTGGAATGGCTGGAAAGGTTAAGATGACCGGAAAATTTCTGATCTGCAAAATGGCCGCTGAATACGGTTCCTTCCCTGAAAAAACTGCCACCAAATAAAAACTGGGTGTTGGTATTGCCACCCGATAAAGAAGCCTGGATGCTGGTCAGCGGGGCCGTCCCACCAGTAAGTATTTTTTGCCAGTTCGCAGAACGGGTGGTGTCCCATGTCCCGTTGAAATCGTAAGCGCTTTGATCAGTGGTGGCACCGTCATTATTATACGCCTCATGCCTCATTTGCAGGTATTGTGCTGTGTTCAGCAGTTGCATATGCCGGTCTGTTTTACCGGCGCCGGTATATGCAGTTACATTCAGTTTGATATTTCCCGCCTTTCCTTTTTTGGTGGTGATGAGGATAACACCATTTGCACCGCGGGATCCGTAAATGGCCGTCGCATCGGCGTCTTTCAGTATTTCTATGCTTTCAATATCGGAAGGGTTGATATAGTTCAGCGGGCTTGCCTGAGGGATAACCTGGCCCGCAATCAGGGTATTTGCATCCAGGGAAGAGGAAGAATAGGGAACACCGTCAACAATATAAAATGGCAGGTTGCCATTGTTGCTGTTGCTGGTACGCAAACTGTTCCTCCCCTGTATCTCCACCGTAAACCCGCTGCCGGATACTCCTGATGACTGCTGAATATACACACCCGGAACCCGTCCCCCCAATGCTTCAAGCACGTTGGACACCGGTTGCCTGGCAATGTCTTCCGATTTGACAGAGGTCACATCTCCCGTATTCAGCCTCCTGGAAACTGTTCCATATCCAACAACCTGTACTTCGTCGAGTTTGTTCACTGCGGTCACAAGCCGGACGATAAGATGGGTGTTCCCACCCGGCTTAAGCTCCTGCGGCTCATAACCCACACTGGTAACCAGGATCCTGGTATCCGGTTGCAAATCCGTTAATAAAAAAATACCTGCCGCATCCGTTTGGGTACTTTTGAGAGTTCCTTCTACAGTGACGGTGGCACCGGGCACCGCTTCCCCTTTTTCATTAATAATTTTGCCACTGAGGTTATATACATCCGGCACATCCTTCGGTTTCAGGACTATCATTTTGTCCACAATATTGTAGTTCACGGGAAGATTTTTAAAACAAACCTGCAGTGAGTATTCAAGGCTCGCATCTTTTATATCTATACTTACGGCAGGCAGGTTGTCAATCAAATTGCTTTTATAAATAAAGACATACCCACTCTGGGATTCAATGGCGCTGAGTATTTTTGAAACGGGGGCGTTTTTTTCTTTGAGGGTGATGGTTACCTGTGAATAGCCGGAAGCGCTCGCATGCAGGAAACCAATAAACAGGAGCAGCACAATCCGGATCATGGCGGAGATGATTTTTTGCATACATTTGTTTTGGTTGGGTTAACTAATTCTCTTTCCTTAAGCGGGTTGATTTTTCGGTTGGCCCAACCTTTTTTCCGCCCCGTCTCGTAAACGGGGCGGTTTTTATTGAAGCCTCCCTTTTATTCTTATAGGTTTTTCATGGAGAAACAATTATTTTTTTCCCGGTGACCGTAAAGTGGATACCACTTATCGCCAGCGCTTTCAGGACATTGTCCAGGCTGCTGTTGCGCGGGATGCCACCGACATAATTTTCAGATGCAGGTATCTCTCCCAAATAGCTGACATCCACATCGTACCAGCGGGAAACAATCCGCATAATGGTCTTGATATCCGCGTTTTTAAAGCTGGTGATTCCGTTTTTCCAGGCAATGGCGGAGCGCGTGTCAATTTCGCTGATCGAGACCATTGGCACCTCATTTTTTATTTTAGCCTGCTGGCCGGGAAGCATAATGGTACCGTTTATTTTTACTTTTCCTTCAAGTAAAGTCGTCGCTTCAAAAGGCTCGTCTGCATACGCCATGATATTAAAATGGGTGCCAAGGACCTCCACTGTATTTTTATTATTGATTAAAACTTTGAAAGGTTTGCTGGCATCTTTGGCCACTTCAAAATAAGCCTCGCCGGTCAGCGACACATTTCTTTCCTTACCTGCAAATTGCTCGGGATAGCTTAACGAAGACGCTGCATTTAGCCAAACCTGCGTGCCGTCGGACAAGGTTACTTTATACTGCCCCCCCCCTCGGTGTACTTAATGTATTTACAGGGACCCCAACAGCCCCTGAAGGGCTTTCCTGTGCATATACGAGTTGCCCGGAATCCTTTTTGGAAATATTTGCCTGTATTTGCCCATCCAGGGTGCTGTCCAGCAGGATGGTTTTACCACCGGACAGGGTCAGGATGGCGTGGTTGCCGCCAGGAACAATCTCCTCTTTGACT
>Ga0206963_10246_pt1 | contig 16925 bp, 13 predicted proteins | sample Alteio_BWOrgHeat_28_FD_152958 | JGI IMG/M metagenome (GOLD analysis project Ga0206963, IMG submission 152958) | Enriched cells from forest soil in Barre Woods Harvard Forest LTER site, Petersham, Massachusetts, United States -... | ecosystem: Environmental > Terrestrial > Soil > Temperate forest >... | reverse complement strand
AGTCAAGGGCCAGCCGGCAGGTAAGATCCTAAGGACGCAGATGGACGATGACGTTATCGGTGCTATCCGGGAAAAATTGACCCGGACCGGTTACTGGAAAGGAGAGGTTTATAACCTGACAAAAGCCGGGAGTCTTTTGACCATTTTGCTTTCTGCTTCCGGGGTCAAAAATGCCGAGGTACATCCGGATGGATACGTCATGATTTGCCGCGATTTTACCGAACGAAAAAAAATGGAGTTGCAGCTGCAGCAATTCAACCATGAGTTGGAAGAGCAGGTAAAGAAAAAGACGGCCGAGCTCACCGAGTCCTACCAGGATATCCGTCAGCTGGCCTCTCACTTACAGGATGTGCGGGAAGAAGAAAGAGCGGGTATCGCGAGGGAAATACACGATGAGCTGGGTCAGCAGCTCACGGGGTTAAAGATGGATGTTTCCTGGATGAGTAAAAGGAAATTGATAGAAGGAGATGAAGAACTGAAGCAAAAGGCGATCAGCATCATGAATTTACTGGATACTACCATCAAGACCGTCCGAAGAATCGCAACGGACCTCCGGCCCAGCATCCTTGACGACCTGGGGCTGATCGCCGCCATCGAATGGCAAAGCCAGGAGTTTGAGCGGCGGTCGGGGATCCGTACCGAATTTATCAGCAGCATCGAGGAATTCAACCATTCTTCCACTATCGCCATCGGCCTTTTCAGGATTTGCCAGGAGTCCCTGACCAATGTAGCCCGTCATGCGGCGGCCAGCCGGATCCGCATCTCGTTGCAGGAAGAAAATGAATATATCCTGCTGGCCATTGAAGACAATGGTAAAGGGTTCGAAGTCGGTAAAACAGGCAATAAAAAGACTTTGGGCCTGCTCGGAATGAAAGAACGAACGCAGATGATGGGGGGCGAATTCAGGATCGATAGTCATCCCGACCTGGGCACGACTTTATTTGTCACCGTTCCAATAACGAAAACTTAATTCAATCCAAAGCATATGCGCCGCTTCCTCATCGCCGATGACCACTCTGTAGTCCGAAAGGGTTTAAGGCAGATCTTGTCCGAGGCCTTCCCATCCGCCATCATCGAAGAAGTGACCAATGCCGAAGACCTGTTGAAGAAAGCCATCCTGGAAGAATGGGATGTGGTGATCTCGGATATTACCATGCCCGGACGCAGCGGTCTGGAAATCTTGCAGCAGGTCCGGCTGGACCACCCCAAATTGCCCTTTCTGATGCTGAGCGTCCATTCCGAAGACCAATATGCCATCAGGGTTTTAAAAGCCGGCGCCTCGGGATATCTCAATAAGGAATCGGCGCCGGATGAGCTGATCAGGGCGGTCAACCAGCTGATGCTGGGGAAAAAATATATCACCCCATCCATCGCGGAAAAACTGGCGGCTACCCTGGACCGGGACTCTGCAAAAATGCCGCATGAATACCTTTCTGACCGGGAATTTGAAGTTTTTAAACTGCTGGCCGCGGGTAAATCGGTGTCTGAAATCGCGGAAAAGATCTTTCTGAGTGTGACTACGGTGAGTACTTATCGGGCCAGGATAATGGTAAAAATGAACCTGAAAAACAATGCCGACCTCACGCTGTACGCCATCGAACACAAGCTGCTGTAAATGGCATGTGAGTCGGAGGATGTAGTATATGTACTATGACGTTCCGACATAGCTACTACATCAACATCACACCCGCTCTACAGGCTAAGCGCCTGTTTCGCCGTACTTTGCGGGCTATAGATGTTACCATGGCCGGAAAAACGATACTCATCGTAGATGATTCCCTTCTGATCACAGAGCGGCTTCAGGCAATGCTGGAGGGATTGGAGAATATCGGTTCCGTCGGGTGCGCCGGCGATTATCCTTCGGCGCTGCAACTGATGCTGGCCGCACCCCCAGATATCGTCCTGCTCGACATCAACCTCCCCGGCAAAAGCGGTCTCGACCTGCTGCGACATATAAAAGGAAAATATCCCTCCATCCTGGTTGTCATGCTCACCAACCAGTCCGGCGATTTTTACCGGAACATCTGTAAAAAATTGGGTGCTGACTACTTTATAGATAAGTCAAAGGAGTTTGAAGATATCCCTGTACTCCTCTCCTCGCTGCTTTGATCCCGGATTCATGTAGTATCCTTTCTACCGGTCTTCCGCAAAAGACAGTACACCCGATAGAGCTGATGTTCTATTTTCCGCGGACCTTTCGTGCTGTTCCTTTGTGATATCCGGTGAACAAGATATATAAAAATAAAGATCATGAAAAACGAAAAAAGAACCGTCCTCATCGTCGATGATTCGATCCTGATCATAGAAAGAATGATCCCATTGATAGAGGAAATCGAAAATATCTCTTTTGTCGTCCATGCCTCCAGCTATAAGGAAGGTCTCGAAGTGCTGTCCCGGCTCACCCCGGATATGGTATTGCTCGATATCAACCTGCCCGACAAAAGCGGGATCGAGCTGTTACGCCTTATCCAGGAACGCCATCTGGAAGTTGCCGTACTGATGATATCCAACAATGCCGATCCCTATTATCGGAATATTTGTAAAAAACTGGGGGCGAGATATTTCCTGGATAAGTCCACCGATATCGATCTCATTCCGTCCGTACTTTCCAATGCCTGCTAACCTTCAAAAAACCCTATGAACACCAACGGACTCCACATCAGCGAGTGGGTAGCTGCCTTAGACATCAAGAAGCCCTTTTATCTGGCCATCATGGACGGCGACGGGTTTCTCAGCTTCACCAATTCACGGTTCTATACCCAATTTCTTGCCGCCGATGGGGTGTCGATCCATACCAGCTTTTTCGACCTGGTTCCTCCAAGCGATCAGGCTCCTTTTAAAGAGATTCTTGCGGCATCCGCCCTGCAAGAGGACCCGGTCACCGCCGAAATAAGGATTAATAACGGCCTTTGCCGATGGGTAAAATGGGAGGTCTCCTGTATCAGCAGGGCAGGTCAACGCCCAAAATACCTTTGTATGGGTTATGATATTGCCGATGAAGTCCAGATAAAAAGGACGGAGGAGATCCTGGGGCTAAATTACCAGACGATCGTGGAAGATATGAATGTGGGTATCCTTTTGCAGGACACGGAAGGCAAAATCATAACGGCCAATCAAAAAGCGGCGGAGATATTCAGCACGACCCTGGAGGAATTGTACACCGCGAAGGATCTGCCCCTCTTGTGTAAAGCCGGAGAGGAACAAACCAATATGATAATAAATGTCCCACTTTCCCGGGGCAGGAATCGTACCCTTTTGTGCAACTGGCAGCCGCTTTTCGAAAACGGAAAATCCTCACCCTATTCTATTTTATCGACTTTCCAGGACATCAGCAGAGAAAAAGAATTTGAAAAAGAAGCGCAGGCCAGGTCCCTTTTGTTCTCGACCTTTATGGATCATACGCCTTATTTTACGTGGATCGTCGACAAAGAGGAAAATCTCGTCTTTGCCAACAAGGCCCTGGTCGATTATTTTCAAGCCGATGAGTCGGTTTTTGGTAAAAAATTAAGCGAAATCATTCCGGGTGCGATTGCCGGGATGATCCGGGAGAAACATCAGGCGCTGCGACATAGCCACCAGGAACGCAGTATCGTTAAATGCCAAATGGCCGACGGGAAAGAACATGTCTACCAGTTGATCGTCTTTCCTGTCGGCGACGCATCATCCGGCGCACTGATCGGAGGGGAGGCGCTGGATATCACCGAAGCCTACGAGGCAAGACAGGAAGAAAAAAAGGTCAGTGAACGGCTCAGGGAGGTGGAGGCGCAACTGGCGGAACAGCGGCTGAGGGAGCAGAAAGGGATAGCCGAGGCTATTATAAAGGCCCAGGAAGACGAACGTACCCGGATCGGTCATGAGTTGCATGACAATATCAATCAGATACTGGCTTCCGGGCAGCTTTACCTTGGCGTGCTGAAACAGGATATCGATAATTTCCGGGAGATCAAGGATAAAACCATGGAGATACTGCAACTCGCTATCGAGGAGATTCGGGTGTTGTCTAAAGCCATGGTGTTGCCAGACCTGAAAAAGGGCGGTCTGGTGGCCAGCATCGATGACCTGGTCCACGATCTCCGCTTCGGCAGTCCGTTTAAAGTCGGCTTCCACCATTCCGCCACCTGCGATTTAGAGGGAATAGGTCAAAGTAAAAAGGTGACCCTATTCCGGATCGTCCAGGAACAGACCAAAAATATCCTGAAATACAGCAAGGCAAAGACCGTGGCCATATCCCTGAGAATAGACAATAGCTGGGTAAGACTGGAGATCATCGATGACGGTGTTGGTTTTGACCCGGAGAACAGCAGCAGGGGATTGGGGTTGTCAAATATCTATGAACGAACCAGGCTGTATGACGGCAGGGTTGAACTGGATACGGCGCCGGGGAGAGGATGCAGGATCGTTGTCAGTATACCTTTGGCCTCCGAGGCCTTGGGCGTTTAGTCATTCAATCCGCCAGCTGGGCATGAGATGCTTTTAAGGCCAATAAGGGACTGCCGGCTTTGCAGGAGACCGGGAAAGCAATTTTTTGGTTGTCCAGCAGCTGATCCGGATGCACACCTTTCAATATAGCCGATACCGAATTTCTATCCGTGTCCATTGATTCCCCCACTTCAATAAGCAGGGCACGAATAATAGAAGCGAGATAGGGTGCGGTTCTTATAACGTGAATGATCGGACTGGATCCGATAGCGGTGTAAATTTCCGGATCCGTTAAGCTGTGATTGTAAGTATCCGTTATGAACACCCCATCCAGCTGGCTTTGGTTTATGCGCTCCACAGAGGCATTGAGCGACTCGCCCTTCTTTATATCGGTTGAGAACAAGCCGGTTGTTGCGAAAAGGATTATCGAGCGCGCGCCCATGGCTTTAAGCAAAGCTGCAAGATCACAAGCCGTTCCACCGGCCGCAATCAAATCCTCAAATATGACAACATCCCTCCCGGCGACTTCCGCGCTAAATCCTTTGATCTTGATCTTACCGGTCTTCTTATCCCTATCCTTCAAACCCTGTGCCCAGTCATCCTGGTCGGCGTTGCGGTCAGGGAAGCCAAGGATATTATATAAACAGGCCCTGAAACTGCGGCTGATGCGCTTGGTTGATCCTGCGTCCGCATGAGAAAATAACAATCCCTCTTTGCTGATAATACCGGAATCGATAAGATCCTTCAACTGGATGGCAAAAGGAAAAGCAAAATGAACAATGGTGCAGTTCTTTACGGGGCTTCCCCTGTCAAGAAATTTTTCGCGGGTGAGGCCGGCATTGTGCGGGTCGGCTATAACAACGCTTTGGCAATGGTCCCGCAAGGTTTCGATGGTATCTATGAGCGCCGGAGAATTGCGTTCATCCCAGATGTCGTCAGAACGGCCGTTCCAAAGGTAAGGGAGGACCAGGGTCACTTTTTTTGCGCCGGCACGGTTTGCGGCACGCATCAGAAGCCGGGCTTCCTTTTCCTGTTTGTTAGGGTCACCGGAGGCAGATGCAATGACGACTACTTCCAGGCCGCGAACATTTTCTTCAATCGTCGTTTGGATTTCTTTGTCGTTAAATTGCCTTCGGGTAACGCTAACCACTTTGGATCCAAATTCGGCAGCAATTTCTTCAGCCAGGGGTTGGCTACTGAACCCGGCGACGATCGCGAGGCGAGGTATCCTGTTCTCAATAGGTGCTGTCATTTTGCGAATTTACGGATAATTCGTTGTTTTAAAAACAGACCCCTTCCCCCGGCAATGACAAAGGCGATCCCGCAATAGGCGAGCGCTAAAAATGCGCTGGTAATTTCGCTCCCCAGATCAGCAACAGGAGAGGCTATCACCCTGGGGACGTGGAGAATAATAAACCAAATAAAAATCATTGCCCCCAAAAGAGCGGCAAATAACCCGGGTCTGATCTTCAAAATTATCGCAATACCGGACCCCAGTAATGCCGAGCCGGTAAAATACATCCAGAACAGATGGTTGGGGATCCATGATGGAATATAGTCCTGGGCCTCTTTTGCGAATAGAAAATGATCGATAGCAAAACTGATAATCGTTATGGCAAAGAGAATAGCTCCGAAGGGGATTAGCTTCCTCAAAAGCCCGATAAGGGGGTTTTCATTTTGTTTTGGAAAGCAGCCGGCGATTGCAAAGGCGCCAGCGGATAATGCCAGTTCTTTAGCCGCATTCTCCCATTGCCCGAAATGCATATACCTCGAGGGAGCCATGAATTGATACGGGACAAAGTAAAAACAAAATATCAATAGAAGTGCCGTTCCCAGCAGGAGAGAAACCGGCATGGTTTGTTTTTTAAAAACAATACAGGCGCCGGCCAGGATAAGCAGGATTCCGGAAATATAGGCGACTATTGCAAGGTCGTTCATCCAGGAATGCCGGAGGGGTATGAACATATAAGGAAAGTCATGATAATAAATGGTCAGACACCCCATCACGGCTATAGACAGGCCATAGAAGATGCGGCCTATGTCAGGTAGATTTCTCATAAAGTTTAAATAGTTTTAGTACTTGAGTGGTAAAAAGGTAGGAAATTTTTATCAATCCACCTTCAGGCTCCTGACAGGATTTGTCAGGTCGCCAAATCAGGCGCCGTCTTTTTATACTTCTCCCTGGCAATTTTTGATTCATAATGTTTCAACAGGTAATCATAAATGACAAGTTCTACTTTACGTTGACTGTTGATAAACATCCGGTTGATAAACAGGTGAAGGTAACTATGCATCAAATAATCTAATTTTTGAATATCACCTTTAACCAGGGAAGACGATAATATATCCTTTATGGCTTTTCTGTACCCTTCATCGCTAATTTTAAAAATTGTTATGGCCTGTCTCAGGTTCTCATCGGTTTTCCATTCTTCACTCATTAATTGCTGAATTATCCGCTTATTAATGCTGAAGCGCTCTGTAATTTCTCTCTGTTGAGGCGGTAAAACATTAAACTCTGTTGAAAAAGCGCTGTGGAGCGTTTTAATAAGTTCACGCTTTCGCAAAGTCGAGTAACCAAAATCATCGAGAACAAAATCAAGCGCTTTTAGCGTAACCTGCCATCTGTAATGTTCACCTTCATCCCCTTCAAGCATGGAAATAAAATGTAAAGTAGCCACAGAATGATAATAAAAAATATCTTCACTCATTTCCATTGTATCAAAACCATATCTTTCCACTTCGCGTTGATAGGTTTCAAATTGCAGGTTGTAGACGGAATGATTATCAGTATATGGCTGGAGAAGTACTTGTAACCGTGAAATTACTTCTTTCCAAAAATCCTTATTTGAAGAGTGGTGAAATCGGATACGAATATGGCTTCCTCTATCCTGGTAACGCAGGAAAAAGTATTTATCGATCAATCCTTCCGAAAGCAATTCCAGCGTAAAGGGTTTTAGCTTGTCTGTTAATATCTTTTCTGCAGTCTTCGTTCCGCAATAAATTTTCGCATACAACCATGCCGAGCCAACGGGAAAATAGCGCTTAATATCTTTTTGCTTTTTCTGAACCAACGGAGCTGTAAGCGAAACCGGTATGGCTCCATTTTTAGTGAAGGCAAAAATGAATTCACCTGCGTGATGCCCATCCGGGCTTTCTATCCAACATTGGCCAGGCATATCAAGCGTTTCGGTAAGTTTCACATTCTCATATTTGCTTATGGCAGACAATAGCAATTTAATGCAATAAATATTTTTTAAGTCGAGCAGCAATTCATTATCACCTTGCGACAGCAAAACGTAGCGGGGTAAATTTGTTCCCTTAACAACTTCAGAAAATTTCTCGTATAGTTCATTGCTGTCTTTCTTAAAACAATCCTTCACTTCAGCCTTTGTCATTACCCACCTCGCTTTTGAAAGAATATATTTCTCATAGCTCACCCTTGGAAGAAAAGGCCGGTTTTCCAGGACGCCCCAGCTCCATCCGGCTGTTGTAATATTCTGAAACTGTAAATCGCAGAGGAACTGGTAGACAGGGAGGGTAGTCATTGAGAAATTGTGTGCTGTGGTCATGCGGGGAATCACCTGCTTGTTCAGGCGTTTCGACCGGAGCAGGATTTTATTGTCGTCAATTCCCACCAATAAATCGGCGACAGCAACCTGAAATTCTTTGCCCAGGGTTGAGCCGCACAAGTAAGGGATTTCATACTCCCGCAGGACTGGGCGCATCAGGATATTCCCGATCCTCGATTCAGGCAAGTGGACAATTTCTGCGAAAATGGAATCCGGCATGTGAGCCTCTTCATTTTGCAAAACGGAGCGTGTTAGTTTTTCAATATCAGGATGCAGATGACAAAATCGCCCTAATAAGTTACCCCCCGAAGGGCCCGTAGGCGTGTGCATAGTAATTGTATAATTCCCACTATCAATATCAGCGGAGGAAGGTGCATGAATCTTTGCCATTAAAAAAAATGAATCCGGTAAACTTTTGGGGCTAAACTCCTTTTTCGAAAGCTGTTCAATCAAGTGATCGTTGATGGTCACTTCGGTTTTATTCTTCAGGATTGCCTCCTGGTAAAGCTGCCATTTGAATGATTCGGCATCCGGCATTTGATTCGCACTGCGGGCTTTATTGTCCCATAACGGCAGCATGTTGATAAGGGGGGATTCTTCCATGCTGCTGGTTGCAAATTTTCCATAGCCAATCCCGGCTTCTGTGTCCAGTGCCTCAACCAGCGGCACCCATTGCTGTTCGTAGCGGCTTATGAATGCGACTTTAAAATCAGAAAACGTATCTCTTTTGGAATCTGCCGTTGACAGTAAATGGAGCAAACTTGCTCCATACAAAATATCATCCCCTACTTTTGAATTCAACGTACAGTTTCGGGCAGAACGATAACTATCGACCTGGATCAATGTTTTGAGATGAACCGGTATATCGAGTTCTTTGAGATGCAGAACAATTTGAGAATAGTATTTATTTTTTGAAACCTCAGGACCCGAGTTGATTTGCTCAAATTCTTTGGCCGCCTTTTGAAACTGGGTAACATATTTCTCCGTGCGGGCAATCGATTTTAATTTATCGGTCAGGATTGAGAAATATTCCCGCCCTGTTACATTGGGCTCCAGTTCACTTACCAACACCTGGTTTTTGATTAATTCCTGGACAAAGACAGCAGCTTCTTCAGAAGAAATGTCATCATTGGTGATCGTTGCTGCAAGTTGACAGGGCCGGCATCCATTTGCAGCCGCGGATAAAATATTTTCCAGGTATTCCGACTTTTCAATTTGTACCAGGTGATAGCTGCGGCCTGCTTCTTTCGTGAAACGGTGCTCTATATATCTGTAGTTATCACCCAAAGGATATAAGGAAGTATTCGGAAAAAAGCAGAGCTGATCATTGATTTCCCGGTTGCTTAATAAATGGGAAAAAACCTGCCCTACATAATCCATATCGAGTCGCCCATATCTCGTCAAAGAAAGTTTATCGGTGAGGTGAGCAGCTGAATAGTCGGAAAAAGCGCCGGTGGTACACGATGCGAATAATCCATATGGCGTGCATCGGCTACAAATGCGTATCATATATTTGGCAAGCGAAAGTTCTGCTTTTTCTTTTTTGTCTTGCTTATCAATTTTATTTTCAGTCAATAGCAACAGCTGCTCATGCAAATCAGGAGAACCGACGTACAGCGCCTCCCGTGCGATGGGTTGTAAATAGAAATCGTATAACAACCTTCTCAGCATGTCTTCTGATGACTTTATATCACTTTCCTGATTTGCATGCCATTTAAAAAGCGATTCCACCGGGAATAAGGGATTTCGCATAACAAAGGAGTCATGCTGTTTATACCATTCTTTATATTGATTTTTAATTTTAAACATTGGTCAGAAAAATTATGTCCCAAGCAGGGGTTACGTCAAAAATATAAGATAAATAAACAAGTGCTATACCCGCACTGCCTAGCAGCAAGCTGTGAGAATCGATAAACCCGTAATTTTTCTTTTCTTCGTCGAACTGTTTGTAAAAATATCCGCCTATACCTTTTCCCGGTTTGTAAAAATATTGCTGCGTAATATTGATCCAGTTTTCAGCAGCAATTCTAAACGCCGTATTTTTTGTAAATTGAAAGAGGCGGCTGTATTGATGCACCATTCCCACGGAACCATGACAGAAAAACGCATCTTCACAGCCGGAGTTATCAAAAGTCCGCAGCGTGGTTTTTAAAGCCACCTCAATCCCTTTCGCCTTCCAGCCTTCATTTTGTAAAGATACCCCGCAATGGATAAGTGCATTCGCGACACATAAATCGCCGTAACACCAGGCAAGGCGTGAATAAGGTTCGTCCACGGTCCCGGGTTTCAAATAAATATACTTTGGAAAACAACAGTATGCTTCAGCCGGATTTTCATTTTTTAGCAAGAAATCAATAGAAGAAGAAAGTAGGCCTTCAATTTCAGGTTGCCGTATGCCCCGGCCATGTACCTGGGCAAGAAAGGATAGGATGCCAGGCATGCCATGCGCCATGCCGAAATTGTAATTTTCGGCGCTTTCATTGGTGAAATCGGGAGTGATCCATACTCTGTGTTCGCCAATGGTTACTGCCATTGCTGCGAGGTAATCAGCTATTTTTTCAAGATATTTTGTTTCGCCTGTTTCGGTATTTCGTTCCAGGAAATATATTCCAAGTCCAACCATGCCAAAAAGGGGGTCCCACATGCCTGTTTGAAAATCATTCTCCGCGCCTTGGCTAATATAGTCATCCAGGTCCGAAAGACACAGGTCATCAGCGACGTCAAGCAAACCCATGTTACGCAGATGCTGAAATAGAAATGCGATGCCTGTGAAACCGTTATAGATATTATAATTCAACTCATCATTAACCAGTGCACCGTTTAACTCATTCAGGTAATCCAGGGTAACCTGTAAATATTTTTTTTCAGGAAATGCTTTGGAGAGGTAAGCATACAGTAAGGCAATGCCTGCCTTTCCTGTATGCAAACCAGCTCTCTTCACTTCATTTTTCTTCTGCAGGAGTTGCTGAGCAATAGCCTCGACCTGGCTGAGAAGAGATTGATGGAGGTCCGATAATGGCATCTTCTCTTAAAGCATTACTTTGGCCTGCATGTGTCAGTAAAAGAAGTGCACGCACTCAGAAGGCTGGATCCGGTGCCTCCAAACATTGCATTGGCTCCTGCTGCGTCTTGCATCATGTCCTTCGAATGCAGGTTCGAGATGGTCAATTTGTTCAATTTGAGCTTTGAAGCTGATGTTTCCTTTTTCATTTTTAAAGTTTTTAATTTTATTGCCTACTTGTTTTAAGAAGGGTTTTCGGCTTTTCCCCGGGCCAAAAATAGGTGCGTAAATAGAACAAAACAATACCGAAAAATGGGGACACCGGCAGGATGCTGTAGGAAGAAATCAGGCGAGCTTCTCTATCGGATCAGGATCGTGGTGCCTTTTCGCTGGATGAGTGTGCCCTTATAATCGACACCGGCGGCCATCCAGACAAAGGCGCCGGTGCTTTGCGACTGGCCGTTCAGGGTTCCATCCCAGCCGATGGCAGGGTCGGCGGTTTGAAATACGCGCTGTCCCCAGCGGTTATAAACCACAAAGTATTTGAAGTCACGGATGCCGATGGGAATTGCCTTGAGGAGATCGTTGTGGCCGTCACCATTGGGCGTAAAGCCGGATGGCACGAAGATATCGGATACCTCATACACTTTTATGGAAATGCCGGCCGTCGCTGTACAACCATCGGCAGTAGACGCCACAACGGTATATACCATGTTTCCGGCGGGGTAGGCGATGGGGTTTTGCACAAAAGCATTGCTGAGGCCGGAGGCCGGCGACCAGGTATAGCTGTTAAAGCCGCTGTTATTGACATCGACCGCATTCAGGGGTACCGGTTGGCCCGCCAGGACGGACGTATCATTGCCGGCAAACAGCTCCGGCGGAGGCGTTACGGTGACCGTCACCTTTGCAGGGTGTAAGGAGGAGCAACCATTTGCATCGGTAACCGTCAACTGATACGTGATCGTCTGCGCGGGCGCCACCACCGTCGGGGTGGAGCTTGCCGGATTATCCAGCCAGGTGCGGGGCGACCAGGAACACTGGCCTCCGCTGCCTTGTAACCGGACAGAGCTGCCAGCGCAGACCGCGGTGTCTTTTCCGGCATTGGCCACGGGGAGAGTATCCACTACCACGGTTACGAAAGCCGTACTGCTGCATACTGCCGTGGAAGCCGTGAGGATGTATTGGGTGGTCGATTGGGGTGAAGCCACCGGATCGAGGATGGAGGGGTTGCTCAGCCCTGTAGCCGGCGACCATGAAAAAGACAGACCATTCGACTGCGCCGGGAAAGTGACGCTGTTCCCCGCGCAAATTTTTGTGTCCGGGCCGGCATTGACGGCCAGGTTGTTGTTGAGGGGTACGGCGACCGGCTGTGAAGCGGTGCAGCCGTTGGCATCTTCGATATAGATGAGCTGCGCTCCGGTGGGCAGTGCGGTAAACGTGCCGCCCGGCTGGTAGTTGACGCCGTCGAGGGAATATTGAAAGGGCCCGTTGCCGCCGATATTGGAGGCGACGATGCCGCCATCGTTGTTGAGACAGGTGGCGGGAGTGGTGATGGCGGCCAGCCGGGGGCCGGCGATATCGGTAATGGTCACGGTCGTGGTAGCCTGAGCGTTGGATGCGTCTTTCGCCGTTACGGTATAGTTGCCGGCCAGGAGCCCGTTGAAAAGAGTTCCGGATTGAAAATTCGTACCGTCGATCGAGTATTGATAGGGAGAGACCCCATTGGCGGCGGCGGCTGTCAGGGTACCGTTGGGTTTTCCGCAGGTAGAGGAGGTGGGAATCGCGGATACTTGCAGACAGGTGTTGCCGACTACGGCGCCGGTGCTGTTTGTCTGGCCGCGGGCGTCCTTTATATAGACGGTATAATTGCCGGTGGGAAGATTGGGGAAAAGGGGGGCGGACTGGTAATTGACGCCGTCGATCGAGTACTGGTAAGGAGCTGTTCCGTTGGAGCCGTCGGCGGTAATGCTGCCCTTGCCGCTCCCGCAAATATCATTGCTGGTAATGACGGTTACGATGGGGCAATCGTCAAAGACCGTGGCGAGCAGGTTAAAGGTTGCGCCATAGAGGTCTCTTACGATAACGCGATAGGTGCCGGAGGTAAGACCGGTAAATATATTGCTCGTTTGATAATTCAGACCGTCGATGCTGTACGTATAAGGGGGATTGGCATTCTGCGCCGTCACGGTGATGCTGCCGTCGTTATGCGCGCAGCTGGCATCGGTGGCCACATACGTCGCTGTCAGGGCGCATTCGTCGTAGATCACAAAGGCCTGGAAGGTGATGAGGCCCGCGGCATCCTGTACGCGCAGATGGTAGTTTCCCGCCGGGAGATTGTCGAAATCCGGGCTGGACTGATAGTTGACGCCGTCGAGGGAGTAGGTGTAGGGAGGTGTCCCGCCGGAGACGGCGGTAATGTGGATATACCCCTTGGTGCTGCCACAGCCAAACAGCAGGGAATTGTAGTTCCAACCCGAGATAGTGATCGGACAATTGCTGACCAATATGGGGGAGTTGGATGGCCAGGCCAGACAGCCGTTGGCATCCCGGACAGAAAGGGGATAGAGCGCAAGCGCGGCATCGGCCGGCAAATTGGTAAATGTGTTGCTGGTTTGCCAGGTGATATCGTCCGCCGTATAGGTATACGGAGGAGTACCGCCGGTGGCCGTGAGGGTAATCGTGCCGTCATCCTTGCCGCAACCGGTGGGGTTGGTATAAGCCGAAACGGTCACCTGGGGTGGATTGACCGTCTGTGTGAGGGTCACGGTCTGGCTGGCTGTCGTGCCGGCTGCATCGGTTACAGATACGGGATAGACACCGGTTGGCAGGCCCGAAAAAGATCCGCCGGCGCCGACATTGATCCCTTTGATGAAAAAGGTATAGGGCGGAGTACCACCGGAGGCGGTCAAAATAATGAGGCCACTGGAGGCGTTGCAGGAGGGTGCGATCGTGTGAACGATGAGTGTGAGCGCGGCAGGTTGGGCCTTTGTTCCCGGGGATAAGGAAAACAGAAAAAAAGCGGTCAGCAGAAAGGTATAGCGGTGTTTTCTAGCCATATACCACGGAATGGACTGGTACTGACAAGATAATAATAAATGGCTGGGTTGTGAAATTTATCGGTTATTACTTGCGGATTTGGTACTGCGTGCTCAGATAATGATCGAGGTTGTTCAGACCGGCTGTAAAGCCTTCCCTGAAGCCCATATTTATGATGGTCTCCAGGTCTGCTTCCGTCGTAAAACTCAGCTCCACCCGGACGGTTGTTGTACTGCCTGTCTGACTAAACGCTTCGCTCCACGCCATGCCGGGCAGGTCGTGGGTGATATGGCCGGCTTCATCACAAAATGAGCTTTTGCTGGTAATACTCCCGGGGGGCTCGATTTTTTTATAGTCGACCCGGCACCAGTGTCTGTTGCCTTCCGGCCCTACCATACAGTACAGCCATAGTCCGCCTTCCCTGAAATCCATTGTTTTCGTTTCCGCTTTATAGGGATTGGGCGCCCACCACTGGTCAAGTATTTCGCTGTCGGTCCAGGCCTGCCAGACCACCTTGAGCGGAGCGTCGAATTCTCTTACGACGGTCAGCCTTTTGTTTGCTATGTCTTTTGAAAAGACGATTTCATTTTTTGTCATGGTCTTTTATTTTTTGCGGGTTGAAATAATAATATATCCTCATTGGTTTGGTTTTAATTAGCAACCGTTCAGTTGCAAATATAAGCGCAACCAATCAATTGCGCAAATTTATTTTTCGGGGAATTTTTATGGGGGGGTTGTCGTGCCGTGAAGGAGGTTTGCCGGCCCTGGTCCCAGTTCCCTGTCAGCAGGGTGCCGCAAATACCTATGATGATCTTATTGGTGGCGACATATACGCCAATCATCATTCCCATGGCGAGGATATACAGGAGGCGCGGGTGTTTCCGGTAGAATGGGTCCTTTTCGTTCATGGTCCGTACAAGGTATAAAATATTAGCCGGCGCACACTGAAAGAACAGATAAGAATAACGAAATTGTGCCATCAATATGTCTTCTGATGGATAAACGGGAAATCCTGAAACAACATGTCTCGAGGTTTGTCAGTCTGACCGAAGAGGAGATCGATTATTTCGTCTCCCATTTTGAAGAGCACTCTTTCAGGAAGGGCCAGATGGTGATCGGTGAGGGTGACAGGGTTGAAAGGGAGTATTTCGTGCTAACCGGCTGTCTGAAGGCTTTTTTTATCAACGATGAAGTAAAGATGTATATCCTCCAGTTTGCGATGCCGACCTGGTGGACTTCCGACTATATCGCCTTGTACAATAACACCCGCGCATCCATCAATGTCGACTGTGTCACGGATGCCGAAGTATTGTCGCTTTCCAATACCGCCCGGGAAAAGCTATGCAAGGAGATCCACTCTATCGGTCATTTCTTCCGGTGGCGGACGAACCGCGGTTATATCGCCTCACAGCGCCGTCTGCTGTCCCTTATGAACAGCGACGCAAAGGCGAGGTATGAAGAGCTGATGCAGTTGTATCCCCAACTCTACAATATTGTTCCCAAGCACCTGATTGCCGCCTATCTTGGCGTCTCGCGGGAAACCCTGAGCCGGCTGCACAAGCAGAAATAGGAACGCTGCTTGTCCGTGTCGTTGCCCGCTGTTGCTGAAAGTGATGTACATCACGGTATTTGCCCCCTTTGCGTCGTTACTTTGTGTCGTGGATTGAATGGAAATGTGGAGCGAACGGGAATGTGGATCGACGGGGAATGTGGATCGACCAGAAATATTGAAAAACATATATATGAAATCCTTCTTTCTCCCCAGCCTTCTTTTCATCACCCTGACAGCGGCCTCACGACAGCCGTCAACTAATCAAACATTGTATATGGCAAATTACAACGCAGACTCTGCAGACATTGCCCGCATCCTTACCGATGCCTACTTCAAAGGTATTTACGAGGGCGATGTCAACCTGCTTGGCAGCACTTTTTACTCCGGCGCCCTGCTGTTCGGAGACGCTGCCGGTAAACCCTATTTTAAGACCATCGCGCAATACCTGGACGGTGTCGGCCACCGCCAAAGCCCAAAGGATTCCGGCAAGCCATTCAAAGGTGAAATCATCTCCATAGAGATCATCAACTCCATCGCCGTGGCCAAGGTCCATGTGAAGATGTATGACTTTAATTATTTCGAGCTGTTGTCTTTCCACAAGCTAGACGGCAAATGGGTCATCGTCAACAAGATGATCGCGGATGTCGGGGAATAAGCCGGATCATTCATTCATCATCGTACAAATCATCGAATATGAACACGACAAAGGTTTGGTATGTTACCGGGGCGTCCAGGGGATTGGGGTTGTCCCTGGTAAAGCAATTGCTGGCCGCGGGGTACCGCGTAGCCGCCACCTCCCGTTCGGCCGGCGAGCTGCGGAAAGCCGCAGGGGTTGACGATCCCGGCCGCCTGCTCCCGCTCGAGGTCGACCTGACGAATGCCGGGGCTATCCGAAAGTCCATTGAACAGACCGTTGCTGTCTTCGGTGCGGTCGACGTCATCGTGAACAATGCCGGATATGGTATGGAGGGGACCGTTGAAGAGCTGGATGAGCAAAAGATGCGGGCCATCTTTGAGATCAATGTCTTTGCCACCATCAACGTGACAAGGTTTGCCCTTCCTTATCTGCGGAAGCAGCGGTCGGGGCATATTATCAATATATCCTCCGTGGCGGGCTTTGTCGGCGCACCGGGCTGGGCCATTTATTCCGCCACCAAGTCCGCCGTCATCGCTTTTTCGGAAGTCCTGGCCCTCGACGTCGGGGAGCTGGGTATCAATGTAACCGTTGTCGGTCCCTCCGGCTTTCGGACCGGGTTCCTTACCAAAGATTCCCTGGACTCGACGGAAAGCCGGATCGCCGACTACCAGGCTGTCGCCAGGACCCAGGCCCGTTATGCCGCGATGAACG
>Ga0206963_10245_pt1 | contig 17020 bp, 13 predicted proteins | sample Alteio_BWOrgHeat_28_FD_152958 | JGI IMG/M metagenome (GOLD analysis project Ga0206963, IMG submission 152958) | Enriched cells from forest soil in Barre Woods Harvard Forest LTER site, Petersham, Massachusetts, United States -... | ecosystem: Environmental > Terrestrial > Soil > Temperate forest >... | reverse complement strand
GTTTTGACCAGATCTCAGTGGACATCGTTGGCGAGGCAGTCTCATCGCTGGTCCCTTCGGGATCAGACGAAGTTAGCTCACCCGCTGCAATAGTTGACGTCGCGATGAGAAGCAAAAAGAGAATATTTAATTTTATCCCCAAAGGACATTCCTCCCATCATCTTCAACTGTAGCGAACAAATGTAAAAAATTGATGGAAGAAGCGGTGCGAAAATGTTGTTCCTGGAAACAGCAGCAAGAGTCAGAAGTTATTGGTAGTTCGGCTGGGGGCTGTCAAAGTTGTCGACAGTAAGCTCGATAGTTTTAGTGCAACTTGAGTCCAGCACTGTTCCAAATCGTTCAGAGACGCCCGGCCCGATGACTATTGAGCCGGACAGGTTGTCGGAGAATCGGCTCCGGGCTAGGCCCGCGGGAGGTACGTCCCAAGCCTTGCGAGTAAGCCCCTGCGCCGCGGGCTGCAGTTGGGGACGGGAAATCGTGTTCGTGGTGTAAAGCGTGATGGTTGCCACACAAGAGGATAAGATTCTCCACGGTATTAAGCCCTCCATCAGAGACTTTCCGCTAAGTACAAAACGAATCGGCGCGTCAGCTGGGAACACTACTTCGTTGCGGTGTTGCGCGTATTAGTAACGCAGTGCGAACTTGGTATCTTGCCGTATTCGCGTCTTCCTCATCATGGCTTTATTCGAATATTCCGATAATTGACATGAGACTGTATGGGTAAAATCTCACTCATTTTGTTAATTTTTTGTCTTCCGGCCTGGGCCGTGGAGGTCATCTCCATCGAAGAAGATACTGGGCTCATTGCCGTCAGGCAGCCGCGTGAAGGAACCCTTTCGAAGGGGGAGAATATTTGTGTGGTTTCGGAACATACCACTTTATGCGGAGAGGTTATCAGCGCAGATTCTCAGGTCGCGCACGTCCACCTAGATGAGAAGAGTGCGGCGGCGGCTCATAAAGATATTGTTGTCTCAAAGAAATTGAAAAACGAGATCGTGTCAGCGGAAGCTTCGCTGAAGACATTGCAGCGTTCGATTGCGGCCACGAAGCTGGAGCTTAAGACGATCGAAGCCAAAGCGAACAAGGCCAGTTGGGAGATTTCCGCCGGGACAGGATTTGGTTTTGACTATTTTCTGCCCAATATTTTTCTTCAGTATCTGGTATCAAATCATTTCACCCTAGGACTTAGGGCTCCGATCGTGCTCAATTCGAGCAACGGAACTTCGATAACCGGATCGGGAGCCGCGCTTTCAGGGAATTATTATTCACGCGACTTTATGACTGGGTTTTGGGTGCAGGTGGGAGCGGGTCTCGTATTTCTCAATATCGCATCTCCGGGGGTTAGCGAGACGCACATGAGTTATTTGGTTAATGGAACCGTGGGTTGGCGAATGCGTCTTTCCCATAAGGTTACGTTGGGGTTTTCAGGAGGAATGCAGTATTCCACGAGCTTCGCTTCAACGGCGGTTATTCCCAACTTCATCGGTGCAAAGCCGCTTTTCACCGTTGATATCGGTTACAATTTCTAGTTTTCCCCTTTTCTTTTTTTCTCACTAATAAACGCTGCGCATCGGGTGAGGGTACCTCCCCGCATTTGGTAAAGACCTCTGGCACGCTGAAAATCCTTTTGCTCGTCTTCCGTAAGAGTGCGCCAGTAGGGACTTGTTTCGAGTCGATCTACAAATTCGATGGCGGCATTCATGCTGGCGGAGCTTAGCTGACTATTTCGACGATTATTGATGCTAATGACGGAGTCCTTAGGCGAGCCAAAGATCTCTGATTGGATTTTGCCGTATAGCTCGCTAGCGATCGCCACGGTCGTATTGGCAAGTCGAGATGGGGTTTCCGCCTGAGAGTTATAGATCAATCGATCCGACCACAGCACAAGCCTAAAGATCTGTGAACTGGGTAGATCGGGATGCAAAGGGATTACTTTATGGACAAAGGTTTCGTGGGGTAGCCAACGAAGCGTATCGGCCATAGGGGTAGCGTTGAGTTCGTTATCGATGCCAGGGTCTTTGAGCTCTCCCAGCAGGATACGCAGGAACTTTCCCTGAAGAGCCTTTCGATTGCACTTTGAGCATGAGACCAGATTGGCGGCAGTCTCCGGAGGAACGGCGGTAGCTAGATGCAAGGCGCGGAAGAAGGTATCGGTGAGCAGTTCCTGTAAACCTGGGGTCAGGTTTCTCGCGGTGCTCTCTCCTATGTCGAAAGACATAGGAATTTCAAAAGGGCCTTCCGGTTTTTTGGTTAGCACGGATAATTGTTCGGAGTGAGAAAGTAGCAAGGCTTGAAGTTTGCCCAGAAAATGACCGGCTTCGATTAGATCGAATATCCTGGAATCTCGGATAATTTGTTGGAAGTAGTTGAACCCAGATCTGAGATGGAGGATTTCAAGCTCATTAGGTGATTCAAGACTAAGCTGACGAATCTTGTGAATCGGCATGTCGAGGTGGACCTGCCAAAATCCGTAGATTTGCGCCATTAACGCTGCGGCCACATTCAAGACGGCTAATTTGTGAGGCTTACCATCAGAACGGTATACCAGGCGGTCGACTCGAATCACCGCTCGAAGATGTTCCGAATATCCGGAGTCATTCGGGATCGGAAGCAGAGGTCCAAAGGCGACGTAGTTCGCATTAGGATCAAAAGAATGAACTTCCCCATCGAATGTTACCTGGGGCTTGTCGGTGAGGATGATACCGAAAGTCCGGTAGTCAGAGTAGCGAGACGGCCGCGGGGAAGGGGGAGCGAAAAAGCTGTTCGAATGTTTTGGTGCCAGCCCATGGCACCAACTTACCGCTTTGTGAACTACCTCAAGAATGCTCGTAAGTACCTTTTCGTCGTATTGGCCAAGCCCACCTTGAAATTCCACCTGGAGGGGAATGGGAAGTGACAACCCCTCAAGGGTAATCACCTGATCTAAGGGGCTTGCCCCCGCCGAAAGGCAGACCAGACTTAACCATAGGAGACCGACGAACTTCAATTACCCACCTTTTTTTGGAGTTGTGGGCGGCAGACTATTCCAAATCCTCAAATGATTTCAACTAAGGAATTATTTTGTAGTGATTTCTCCCGTAGGGGACGCTAGATCCTTGATTTTGAAGCCGGAAAATGGAAAGAAGACGTGATGAAAGACGGGTCGACTGAATTCATTTTGACCAAATTCAAGATCAAAGACGGGATGGTGGAGCGGTTGGGGGTGCTGCTGCAAGAGATCAATAGTGACCTAGAGGCGTTTCGATTGGGATTACAAGAGGCGGGCGTTCGGATCGATTGTCAGTTTATCGAAACTTCGGACCTTGGAAACTACTTTTATGTTTTCAAGAAGGTGGCTAGTAACGATCGCTTAAAGGAAGTAGTCGCGTCGTCTCCAAGCCCGATCTATCAAAAAGTACGTAGGGTACTTAACGAGTGCCTTGAGAACCGTATCGATTTGGAGTGTTCGATGGGAGTGGAACTCTAGTTCCTATTCCTCAGGTTTTAGCCCAGTTCCCCGCCATCTGACCGAGGTGAGGAAGAGCAATTAACCACTCAATATTAAAAGGGAAGCTTGCTGAATTATTGCTATCCAATCCCTTTCTTGATAAGAACCGGGACCCTAAATCAAGGAATTGAGTGTGTGGCGAGTGGAAGGTCAAAAATGGAAAGTACTGGTAGTCATGGCGGCTACTTTGGCAAATCTTAGTCTTGCTGGAGATCCCACCCCCTCTCAAATTCTTGCTATCTTCGATATTATTGACCTGGTCGAAAGAGCGCATGATCCCCGCCATATCGCCGATCGCCAACGCGCGATAGCGGCGTATGTAGCTTTGGATTCCGCGGATGATCGCCCCGAACAAATTCGCAAATTAGTCGCTGCTTTTCGCACACATCTGGTCGGCCGAGGGCAACCACCCGGAGTACATTCAGAGGATTTTCTCAAAGTTTTGGCAAAGACATATTCGGTTGGGGAACTTCAGGAGTATGTTTCCCCGGCGGAGGTCATTCGCTTATTGGATTTGGGGAAGAACGGGGATCCTAAGTGGATTCGTGAGAAGGCCTTAACCGCTCTTGCCATCATCCAGCCACCGACTCATGCTGCCCGGCTCGACCTTATCTCTCAATTGATTTCGTTACGGCTCCCCGATCCCATCCCTCGACAAAACGAGCACCTCTTGTCTGAGGCCAGCAAATCATTGGACCAGACCAGGGTAAGTCTGTTGCTAGAAAAAGAGAGGACCGCGGTTCTAGACAGGGGTGTGAAGCCTATCAATTTATTCGATATCAAAGATCTCATCGCTCCCATATTAAGACCTATTCTGTTTCGAGGGCGGATGCCGTATTTCGGTGAAATGGCAGAGCTGGAGACCTCCATTGAGCTCGCAGGTTCGGCGAGAATTCAAGACCACGAGTTCAATATGCAGTTGGTTCGCCTGGCCAAAATGGAAGACTCCACCTCACCTAAACGAGACTTTGCCGGATTGCGTGGGAGAGCGCTAGAAGCGCTGTCGCGAATTTCGCCCACCGATGAGACGGTCCTTAGGGCCATCCACGAAATCGAAAAAAGAACCGAGTATTTTCAAGTTCCCGGAGGAGCGAAATTGGTCAGCGTTTATTCCATTCTTGGAAGGAGCGCCCCCGGCTCCCCCCTTGCCCTATCATATCTAGTAGACGAATTATGTAGCAACCATACTTCGGCGGTCTCTTTCGCTCTCCGGGAGTTGATGGATCTGTATCGATCACACCCGGATATTTTTACTGAAAGCCAACAGGCTCGGATTAAGAAATCCCTTGAGCGTGCCTGGGTCCATGAGCTCGCGGGAAGAAAACTCTATGGATATGAGAGCCTGATGCGGGACGTGGGCGGCCTAAAAAATTTAGCCGAAGTTTCTGTTCCAGAAATTGATTTCGATGTGGGTGATCCGAAGGCTCTTCGGGACCTACTATCACAAGGGGTGGATCGCAGAGTTGCCATTTCGTTGCTGGATCGTCTTGCGGTAGGGCCAAATTCTGAGTCGAATTGCAAAAAACACCGTTCTTTTCAGGCGCCGTTGCTGGCCGCGCTAGATTATTTCTTTAAGACAGAAAATTGGCAACTGGGACTCGATCCGATTCTGGTGAGAAATATTCTAACGGTTGCCAATAGAACGAGGATTCGTAACGCCCACACGCTAGGACTTGCTACGTGGGTGGTAACCCAATATCCCGAATTGCCAGGAGACTACGATTCGATCGCGGTTGATTGGGAAGGGTTCGATAGGCATCTGATGGCGGCCATTCAATCGGCCTCGGATCAGGCTCACCAGCATTTATTGCCCTCGTTCCCCATACGTCTGATGAAGGGCCTCAGCGCGTGCGTCGGCCGAATCACGGGATTGTGGTAGTTTTTCTCCTCCCCAGTCCTTGCTACTCGACGACCTTTTTTTCTAGATGAGGAAACGACGACCAGTCCAGAGGTTGGTCCAGAGTTACCTTCTTCAGTGTGAGCGATCTTAGCTCCGAGAGAGACTCTAGGGACTTCGCATTTTTTAAAGTTAAATGATCGAAATAGACAAAACGAAGTTTGGGTAACTCGGTCAACGATTTTGCATCGAAGGATGAACCCTCCCTTCCCAGTATCCCTAGGTCATTTAGCAATCTTGAATTTAGAATATCGCCCAAATTTGATAACGCTACAGGTCCATTCACCATTAGACTCAGGAGTTCGGGGTGCTGACCAATATTTAGTTGGGTTACGGTCGTATTCGAACGCAATTCAAACGAGGAGAGAGCAGGGAATATTTGAATTAGCCCCAAGTCAGAGAGGGGTTCAAATACGATAACGGAGTGGGCCTCTTTTACCGCCTTGGCTAAAGCTCGGCAGCTCATCTCATTCTGGAAGCGCAAGTCTTTAATGGCTCCGCTGAAATTATTCCGGATGAGGGAGTCGAAACCGGCAGGACGTTTTTTTGAAAGACACAAATTGATGAAGTCAGCGCTCAACGCGGTTGAGCAGAAGAATACAAGAACCAGTATTCGGCGTATATCCATAGGTAGTCCTTAGAAACTTGTGAGTCGATTTATTTCGTCAAGGGCCTTCTTTAAGGCAACCTCTAATTCAATAATGGTACTCGGAAAATTCTCAACCGCGAATCGCCCGGGCCCTTCTACGATACGCCAACTATCGTAGTGGCTTGTGAGATCTCCGACAAGCTGGTTGATCATGGGCGCTCTATTGAGCTCGAGATATAGATACTGAAGGTCATTTAGCAGACTTCCCAGTGCGATTTGATCGGGTTTAGTCGTCGGTTTTGGCAGCTTTGGCATTTGTGCCAATCCTTTTGTTATCGCAATGAACAGTTCCTTGATGTCATTCAATAACAAGCTATCAAATTCCGCTAGGATCGAGGCTGCCAGTCTGAGGCTTTCCATCTCCTTGTTAAACGACGAGGGTTCGAGTTGGTTGAAGTAGGTAAGGTAGGTCTTAAAATCGAATTCGCCCGTTCCCTTCAGGTAAGACTGGACCTTCTCTTTGAGTACCGAGGTAACGTCGAGACTCCAGCGTGTGAAGCTGATGGTGTCCCAGTATTTATCAAAGCTCGCCTCAACCATCTTCAGGACCTGGAAGTGGGGCTTGTACATGAGTTTAACGGCCTTATAGAGATACTTGAACTCAACTCCTAGGGTATTTCCAATAACTTTCGCAATGGCATCCATGGCGCGTTGGATGTCATCCCAAGAAGGAGCCGGTTCGGGAGGTACAAAACGTGAGGCGACTCCACTTAGGGAAGACTTGATACCGACCAGCCCAAACTGATTGATTTCGCTCAAGCGACAGGCGATTTTGGGTTCTTTGCACGACCAAATGGTCTTTAGAAAATCGCGTTCCGTCGTTTTCGTTTCGGGCGTCGCCATTAGTCTCCCTCTCTCAACGATTACCAAGAAGCAAATTCAGGGCCACCGAGCCGAGCTTGTAAGCGGCGTCACTTAGTATCAGAAGTGAGAATAGTTAAGATCGGATGTTCAATATTGAGAACCTGGATGATGCGCAGAAGCCAAAGTAGAAGCCAAGCGATGCCCCAGCCTGAGGAGCCAATTTTTGTCACCTCGATGAATGCCAATGGAGAGATGAGTTCGATACCCTATTCCATTTTTTTTCAGAAAAGAGTATATTCCCGGGCCAATTTGTTCCGGAGGTTCCCGTTGAATCGGTTGTCGTTGATAGCATTACTCGTTTTCTCGTTTCTCTCTTTCCCAGGCTACGCGGGTCCTGGCGCGGACGGGAAGTGGATCGAAGAGAACTTTTTTAGCGTGTTCAAGTCTTCCCCTCGAATGGGTTCGGCAAAGGGAAAGCTTCTACTTGAACTGGGGCTTTTGAATGAAGGTCATAAGACGGAGCTGACTAAAGTGCTCCGTAAGCGTCTATTAAACGATAAATTTGTCCTAACTGACCTGCTGCTAGAAGAAAAGGCAGTGGCGGAGAGAGCTCTAGCGGGGCTTAGGTATTTAGCGGAACACAAATTAGTTCTGGTTGAAAGACATTCTATCAATACCTACGAAGTCGAGGGGCAGGAAAATGGGGAGTACTATATGCGCACCGGGGTGATGAGCGCTATGGATTACGAAAAACTCTACGGCAAGGAGCCTCTAAAAAATCTGGGTTTTGTTAAGGAGCGAGCGGCGTATCTATTGAATGGAGAAAAGACCCTCATCGATGAAAGTTATGTGGACCTTTTTGAGTATCTCGAATTTTCGAATCGGTACCATGGGAGCCTAAGAATGATCGATGGGAGAGTGTAGAGAATGCCATCTATCGGCACACGGAAACAATGCTTAAGGAAATCACCGATTCCGATCCTCTATACCCGTCGGCTCCAGAAGTGAGGGCGTTTGTACTTAAGCATCTGGAGAACATCCCCAAGATGTCGATCAAAGACCCCACATTGAATGTTCGAAGCATTCCGCTTGCTGTCGAGCAGGTGATCACAGTGGCGAATGTAGGAATTATTGTCCGCGCGGCGAGTATAGCTAACTCTGAGTATCCGGATGAAATTAAAGATAAAGTATCTCTCTCTATAGGGCAGCGGCCCTGGGAGTGGAATAAGTTTGTAAAATTCGCTGAAGAGGAAAAGCGATCCCTAAGTCTGGTACATGGATACTTCTGTCTGAGGACTTATCTTAAAGACCAAACAAAAAAATAGTCGGTCGTCTGCTGTCTAGTTTTTTCTAACCCTATTTCGGCGGAAGGATTTCAATTCCCGATCCGGCGCTGTTGATAATCAGTGGCACATCTTTCTTAAGGACCACCCAGGTCTTACTAGCGGTGACATAGGCGATTCGCATTTCAGCGGTGTACTGAGTGGGACTAGCGGCGTTGTCGGGACGAAAGCAGATCGCCATGGCCGGTGAGGCGTCGGTCGGGAGCGTTGTCACTACGTTAGAGGCCTTTGTGTCGTCATCCCAAATGGTCATCACGACTTGGGGAGGCGTGCTGGCACATGCCCCTCCCGTCGAGCTGATCAAGTCAGGGTGGACCAGGGCTGCCGTAACCCCCGCGGGATACGTCCAGGGTTTATTCGGATCTGCCGCCGGGCACTCCGTCTTATATTCTATGGTTCGATGGGTCTCTCCGTTTCCTGCCGCGATGGTTTGGCGAATTGTGAGATTTCCGCAGTTCTGTGCCCCGGTGGTCGTTGTTGGAATGATGAATGGGAACAAAGCGTCGACTCCGGTGGGATCGGCGAAAAGGGTAAGCCAGCCGGGGGGGGCCGGGGTAGGTGCGGTTGCGGCGGGGTATGGCAGAATAGCCGTCGGATCGACCCAATGTCGCTTAAATTGAGTTAAGAGGGTAGTCGCATTCGAATCCAGAGTTTGAGCGGCACTAGCATGAGCAGAATTTTCCGCTCCCTGAGCGATGAAACTGCTGTAGGCCAAAGAGATCATTTTCATTAAGAGGGGGGCCAGAACTAATACTACGATAAGTTCCACCAGGCTAAATCCACCACGCCTAGGTTGACGCGTCAGACCATCTTTCATTTCCAAAGACTCCCGGTTTAATGCGTTCGATCTGTTGAGTATATGGCCAATGAGATCAATAGTGAAGAATTCCTCACAATTTGGCTATTGATCAGCGCTGATTGCGCATGGCATAATAAGTATTCTTCCCTATTTTTCCCCCTGGAGAATTCAAATGATGAAACGGAAGCCCGCCTCCATTTCGTCTAATAGTGGCTTAACGCTTCTTGAACTTCTCGTCGGTACTATGCTTTTGGCGATGGGAGCCTACGTTTCCACGAGCGTGTTTTCTTATGTTTCCTCTACGTATAAATCCATGGGCAGTACCAAATCGCTTAAGAGCATCGTCGATGGAACGGCATCAATACTAAGTGATGCCATTAAACAGAATTGGCTGGCTCTGGGGACAGCAACCTGTGTCCCCCAAAAAGCCGCCCTTGCCATTTCGGGGTTTGGCGGGTCCCAATATTCCGTAAGTTTTTTGGATAGCGCTCATCTCAATGTTTTGGTCCCGACAACCCTTTCTAATGGAAACACCAATCCTTTGCGCACGAGCATTAATTCTTTCATTGCGGGGTCGGCGGGAAGTGCAGCATCTCAATGTGCGGCGGTCGGTTCCTCGGTGGCAGGCGCCGCGTTAGTAAATCAGTTCTTGTGCCGTTGCGCCGCTTCGATCACTCCGTACGGAACCCTTCAGCCGGCCGAAACCAGCTCCACCACGCGTACCGGATTTTATAGTTGTGTCACCATTACCTTAAATAACAGTCTGGCGAATACTGAAGTCTCACCCCTGTTCCAAAGTGGAACGCTGCTCGTAGAATCGAATTACGGCGTGGTCAACGCGGGAACGACTTCGCCGCTGAGCTGTTTGACTTTAGCGGGCTCGATGCCGGCCTTTTCACAAGGGACCTTTACCTATAACTATCTTTGGTTCAACTCCGCGACCCCCACTTCCACGAATTCATCGACGATTCCTTACTTAAGTCTCGCGGGGGCTCTGGTTAGACAATAACTCTGAGAAAGGGAACCTAAGCGATGCGATTATCTGACAAGATTTTGTCTAACAAGGGAATGGGGCTCGTTGGGCTGGTCCTCTTGAGTAGCCTTGTTATCGGCATCGGGATCTCCGCGGTCCTAATGACCACCGGAGGCCTTCAAAAGGTGGCTTTTCGGGAAATTAATGGCTTCAACGCTCAAGGCGCAAACAACAATGCGATTCAGACGGTCAAGAATCTGATTCAAAGCGGTGCTCTCGTGCAGAATTCCACCACCTCAACGTGGTCCGCTTCCTCGACGGCGCCCACCTCAAGATTGTGGTCGGTGGGAAGTTCCACCGTTCCCAATAATGGTGCGTTTGTCATCAACCAGTGTGATCCCAGGTTAACTCCGGTGACGTCGGATGGTTCGGGTCCCAATTTAGCGACTTGTCCCACCATCAGCTCTCAAGTCCTATTTCAACAGACCATGAACGATAGCCGACAACAGATAGAAGTCTCGACGACCTACATGGGACGCAACTATGCGATGAACGCGTTGATCGGAACGGCCGGTCCGTGCGTTGATCAGACTCAAAGCTATACTGCCGGAATATTGCGAGATAACTCCGGGAATCCCGTTTTGGATTCTTACGGCAATTTTTTGGGCAGTCCTCCCACCATACAGCAGGAGGTATCCGCTCCCATCCTATTTGCCGCCAAGGCAGCGGGAATAACGAGTCCGACCTATGGCCCTTTTTTCCAATCTGACGATGGGCAGCCACAAGTCTTAACGTATGGTCAACCATCCGCCTTCGTTCGGCGAAGTACCGGAGGCACCGATTGGACGAATGGAAATGTCGATGTCACTGAGATGACGGCAATCTGTAATTCCTTGGGGTATGCGAGCTATGTTTCGTCTACCTGCCCCGATTACGAGCGCAGCGGGCACTACCCGCAGGGAAAATGTAATTTTAATTCCACCGGGGACGATGCTCTTTCCTATTGGGATCCTGTAGCGAAGATCTACAAGAGCTTTGACCAGCCAGACAAAATGTCAGTCACTTGGATCGGTAGTCTTACCTGTAGCGGAAAGTACGATCCTACCTGTGGAGGGACTACTGGCGCACCAACCAGCCCCAGTGGGTCTATCATCGGAAATTGGGTTTCGAACGGCCAATATTTTAATATTTCACAGTCGGGCAGCCAATTAACTTATACCTACTTGGGCAGCCCCCCGACTATCTATACCGGAACGCTTTTGTCGCCAAACCGGGTGACGGTAAATTTTGACAACAATAACATCAGCACCGTCAACTCTGTCGATATAGGAATCGTAAATTCGACTTTCGATATGATCGTGTTTACCGATCTGGGTAGAACCGTCGCTAATCGAGCGGTTCCGGCTAACGCTTTAGCGATCAATTTTGGAGGTCCCACGGTGGGATCGTATTTAGCAGATACGGACGAAAGCGGAGGAAGTTTTTATTCTAATGGTTCCACCGTCGATATTTCTAAGGTCCTCAATCCGGCTCCCGCCGCCGTTTACCAGACAGGAATTTCGGGGAATTTCTCTTTAAGCATTCCCAACCTCATGCCGGGAACGCTGTACAATATACGCCTTCATACCTCCGAGCCTGCCTACTCTGCCCCGAATCAAAGAGTATTTAACCTCTCGGTCAATGGTACGCAGGTGTTAACCAATTTTGACATTTACGCTCAAGCCGGGGGAAAAAATATCGCCGTAGCACCCAATTTTATTGGTATTCCGAACTCCTTTGGGGTTCTTAACTTCGTTTTTACCAACGTTGTAGGATCGGCGTACATCAATGCCATCGACCTGCAAGCGCAGGTGGGACCAATTCCTACTCCTCCTGCGCCGACGGGGCTCTCGATTTCCAGTGTGACTACGACTGGCTTTACTTTGAATTGGGCCTCGGCAGGAGGCTCTACGATGACATTTGGGGTCGCCTACGCTCAAGGGACAACCGCTCCCTCTTGTACGGGGGCGACGAATGTGGGAAGCGTGACGAGTTACCAGGTGACCGGACTTGCGGCGAACACGGCGTACGCCGTATCGGTTTGCGCTTTGAACTATAACAATGTGGCATCTTCCCCCTTGAGTGGCACGCAATCCACCCCGGTCTATTACTTGGCGATCAATTTCGGTGGTCCCGCGGTTGGTTCTTTTGTCGCTGATACCGACGAAACGGGAGGCACCGCTACCAGTTATGGAGTCATGGATACCTCGAAGACGCTGAATCCCGCTCCGGCGGCGGTGTACCAGACAGGAATTTATGGAAATCTGGTAGTGACGATTCCGGGGCTGACTCCGAATGCTCTGTACAATTTCCGTCTCCACTTGACGGAACCCTATTTCGGGTCAGCTAATCAGCGAGTCTTCAATCTTTTTGCCAATGGCACTCAGGTTTTAGCGAATTATGACATTTTCGCGGCGGCCGGTGGTTCTAATATCGCGGTGGCGCCAACGTTCGTGAGCACCGCCAACTCGACAGGGAAGGTGGTTCTCACCGTTACTAATCTGGCTAACGCTGCCTATTTCAACGGCCTTGAAGTATTTGTGGGCTCCCCTAGTCAGGCGGCTCCCCCTACACCAACGGCTCTGACGTTATCCACCTCCTCGACGACTCAAATGAATGTTGCTTGGACCTCGGGAGGCGGCAACACCATCACGTTTGGAGTGGCGTATGCCGCGGGCACCACCGCGCCTTCCTGTTCCGGGGCCGTCAACGTCGGATCGAATACGAGCTATCAAATTTCAGGACTTCTCGCGAACACCACGTACTCCGTTTCGGTCTGCGCCTTCAATTCGAGCAATGTACCTTCCGTGACCGCGAGTGCAACTCAGTCGACTCTTAAGTACTACTTAGGAATAGATGCCGGTGGGAGTGCGCTGGGAGCATTCGTCGCCGATAGCTACGTTAGCGGAGGAAGCACCGGCTCAACGTCTTCGACGATCAATGTTTCCAATGCCGTGAACCCCGCGCCTGCCGCCATCTATCAAAGCTACCGTTTTGGAAACATGACCTACACCATTCCCGGTCTGACCGTAGGTGCTACTTACAACGTGCGGTTGCACTTTGCTGATGTCTATTGGACATCGGCGAATCAGCGTACGTTTACGGTGGCTATCAACGGCACGACCGTTCTTACCAAGTATGACATTATCGCCGTGACTGGAGGACAGAACATAGCGGTGACGAACACGTTTTCAGCCGTCGCTAACTCTTCGGGCAAGATCGTCATCACTTTTACGACGGTAAAAGACAATGCGATGGTAAATGGAATTGAGATCTTTCAGTAAAGCAGACTAGCAAAAGGTCGCAATTAACCCCACTCAAGGTAATGGCGCATCATCCCAATAAATTTTGAAGGAAGAGTGACCGGTGCCTAACAATTTTGATTTCATTGAATAATGTCCTCGGTGGCAATTGTGAAGGCCTGGGCACAATTCCCTCCTTGAGAATGCGGATGCCGCATGGAATAATTCTAGTATCCCCTCCCTTACGGTACGTTGGAGAACCCAATCATGAATCTGGCCCGCACAAAGTGTCATTTATCGAACCGTGGTTTCACGCTTCTTGAACTTCTCGCGGGTATTGTACTGCTGGGAATCGGCGCGTATGCCTCGACGAGTGTCTTTTCTTACGTCTCGTCCAGGTACCAATCCATGGGGACTACCAAGTCGCTTCAGAGCGTAATTGACGGAACTTCGACGATCTTAAGCGATTCGATTAAACAGTATTGGCTCACTCTTGCTAAGAACGGTTGCGCCGGAGCCAGCACGACTTTTACGGGGGCGATTTCAGGCTTCAGTACAACCCCTTATTCCGTCTATTTTTTAGACAACAGTTCAAGTTCCAAAAATCCGAATAACAGTGCCTTTAATCTGCAAACGCTTCTTCCGCCAATTGTGAATACGCAACCCTACACCGCCATTAAAAATCTCATTACGAGCAATGCTAACACTGCGGCGTCTCAGTGTTCCACTCTGGGATCCTTAGCTAATCAACTAATGTGTCGTTGTGCAGCGGCCATCACTCCCTACGGCACTCTCCAAACGGCCGAAGCGACGTCCGTCACCTCGGCGCGCTCCGGGTTTTATGGCTGCGTTGTGATCACGGCAACACCAAATGCCGGGTTGAATAGTCAAATTGCGACCCTACTACAGGGTGGGCATCTACTCGTTGAATTTAACTATAGCATTACGAACGCGGGAATGACTTCACCGCTGACTTGTTCACAGATAGGGACCGGAGGAAGCATGCCTTCGGCCGCGCAGGGAACTTTTGCCTATAATTATCTTTGGTACACCGCTGCGCCCACGAATCTCAGTCCCTATGTCGAGCAGGACGGAGTTTTAGTTAGGCCGTGAATCTAAGGAAAGAGTAAGAGATGCAATTATTCAATAAGCTTCGATCCAATAAAGGAATCGGCCTGGTAGGGATGGTCCTATTGACCAGTCTTGCCATTGGGGCTGGGATCTCGGCAGCCCTTATGACCAGCTCGGCGCTGCAAAAAAAGGCCGCCCATCAAGTTAACGATTCCTTTGCCAAAGCCGCAAATAGCAATGCCGTGCTAGTCATCAAGAATCTGATTCAGAGTGGCGCTCTTGTGCAAAATGCCACCACCAAAGTTTGGTCGGCGGCTTCCACTCCGGCCTCTAGTTTGTGGGCGGTGGGAACTACCACGTTACCGAACTTTGGAGTGTTTAACGTGTATCAGTGCGATCCCAGGGTCACCCCTATCTCGCCTGATGGATCGGTTCCCAGTCTGGCGACTTGTATCGCCAACAACAGTACGACCAACGTTAACAACAGCACGGTTATCACGTCTCAAGTTTTGTTTCAGCAGGTCATGGTGGACGGTAGACAGCAGATAAATGTCTCGACCTCTTATCTCGGGAAAAACTACGCGTTAAACGCGTTGATTGGAACGGCCACGGTCTGCGCCGATTATTCTCAAACGTACACCGCGGGCTTAATGAGAGATATTTCCGGTAATCCCATCACGGATAGTTACGGTAACGTAGCAAGTACCCTTACGATGCAGAGTGAAGCGTCCGCGCCCTTCTTTTTTGCGGCTAAGCTCGCAGGGATAACGAGTCCCACCCATGGTCCGTATTATCTAATGGATGCTAGCCAACCCCCAATCCTAACGTATGGCCAACCATCGGCCTACATTCAGCGAAGCACTGGAGGTACCGATTGGACGAATGGCAACGTCGATATCACTGGGATGACGGCCATTTGTAACTCCTTGGGTTACGCAACCTATGTTTCATCGACTTGTAGCGATTCTGAGCGCAGCGGAAGTTATCCTCAAGGGAAGTGCAATTACAATTCCCCGGGTGACGATGCTTTGTCTTACTATGATGCTACGCAAAAGCTTTTTCCTACGATCGTAGGACCAGACAAAATGTCCGTGACCTGGCTAGCCAGCATCACCTGTAACGGGAAACTCGACCCCACGTGTGCGGCCACTTCCACTCTTCCCACCACCACGGCGGCGGTTGCTGGGAACTGGCTGGCGAGTACGGGTGGGTATGTGAACATTGCACAGACGGGCAGCCAGTTAACCTACACTGCCCTAGGCTCTCCCAATACGGTCTACACCGGGAATGTTTTGTCGGGGAGCAGTGTGAGTCTGAGCATACCTTTTGACGATAACCGAAACAGCATCTCCAACGCGATGCAGATCGGAACGGTAAATCCGACCAACGATATGATCGTTTTCTCTGGTGGGGTGACTTATAATCGAGCGGTCCCCCTCACCTCTTTGGCGATCAATTTCGGCGGGCCTACGGTCGGCGCTTACGTGGCCGACGTCGATGATACCGGAGGAACTAATTCTTCTACCGGATCTACCATCGACCTTTCCAAGGTGACCAATCCGGCTCCGGAGGCGGTTTACCAGACGGGAATTTACGGAAACATTACCGTGGCGATTCCGAATCTCCAGCCGGGATCGATGTATAATATCCGGCTTCATACCTCGGAGAACACTTTCTCCGGTCCGAATAAGCGGGTATTCAATCTCTCCGTCAACGGTACCCAGGTGTTAACTAATTACGACATCTATGCGCAAGCCGGCGGGAAAAATATCGCCGTGATACCTAGCTTTGTGAGTATTCCAGACGCTTATGGAATGCTCACTTTCACTTTCACGGGCGTTACGGATAACCCGTATATCAACGCCATCGATCTGACCCAGCAGGTGGGGCCAATTCCGGTTCCCCCGGTGCCCACGGGCCTAACGATCGCCGGTTCGGGCACGACGGGCCTAAACTTAAGTTGGACCTCTGGCGGAGGTTCTACGACTGCGTTCGAAGTTGCCTACGCCCAAGGAAGCACTCCACCTTCCTGTTCTGGGGCGACCAATGTGGGCAATGTCACGAGCTATCAATTGACCGGACTTACGGCGAACACCTCCTATTCGGTGTCGGTCTGTGCTTTGAATTACTCTAATGTAGCTTCAGCTACTGCGCTGACGGGAACTCAAGCGACTCTCAAATACTATTTAGGATTAAACTCCGGTACCAGTACCATAGGTAACTTCGTTATCGATAGTTCCTATGCGAGTGCCGGGACTACCTCTTCGACCTCATCGACGATTAGCACCTCAACGGCGTCCAATCCGGCCCCGGCTGCGGTCTATCAAGACTACCGTTATGGAAACTTCAATTACACTATTACCGGCCTGACTAAAGGGGCTACCTACAATGTACGGCTTCACTTCGCCGAAGTGTACTGGACGTCATCAGGCAAGCGCACGTTTAACGTGACCCTCAATGGCACTACGGTTCTTACCAAGTATGATATCTTTGCCAGCTCGGGCGGCGAGAATATCGCCGTCACCGTTCCTTTCACTGTCACCGCCAACAGCTCCGGCCAAATCATAATTGGCTTTGTGACGGTAATAAATAATGCCATGGTAAACGCAGTAGAAATCTACCAGTAACCACCACCATGCCAAGCTATCTCTTAACAGGTGTCAGTCTCCTTTCCAGCTTGGAAAGTATACATCACATGACCGCTACCTTTTAAGCT
>Ga0206963_10243_pt1 | contig 17072 bp, 16 predicted proteins | sample Alteio_BWOrgHeat_28_FD_152958 | JGI IMG/M metagenome (GOLD analysis project Ga0206963, IMG submission 152958) | Enriched cells from forest soil in Barre Woods Harvard Forest LTER site, Petersham, Massachusetts, United States -... | ecosystem: Environmental > Terrestrial > Soil > Temperate forest >... | reverse complement strand
GCAGTTGACAATAAGGAGGCAAGCGTTACCGGAACCATCAATTACTACAATGTGCCCAATTACAACTTGAGTTATGGTGCAGGCCTGAGGGTAAAATCGATCATCAATTACGATAGTAACGGCAAAACGATCAGTAACAAATCATTGAAGTATGTTAACACCGATGGCACTTCGAGCGGCATACTCATGTCGCCTTTGGCCCTTGCGTATTACAGATATATTTTTGAGATTTACCAAAACGGGGGTGATGTACTAACCCGTCAGAAAAACGAAGAAAATATTTGGTATCAGTCGTCAGAAAGCTCAGTTCCTTTTTCTACAGCAGCGCAGGGCAATCTTGTCGGTTATTCCAGAGTTGAAGAAACGGACTTATCGGGCAATTCGCCTACAAATGGCAAGCATGTTTACAATTATCATAATCAGGCGAGTGAGACAGGCATTAATACCCCTGACAACCCCGACCTCAGAAACGGTCAGCTGACTTACGATCAGGTATATAATAGCGCCGGGAAGCTTTTGCAAGAGACGGATTATACTTATGGCAGTTTAAAAGATTCGACATTTGTAGCATACAAAGTGCTTTACAACGCAATTGCAAATACCGGCTGCGGCGACGACGAGGATGCCAATACGTGGGTTGATCCTAATACGTTTCATTTATACAACATTTTAAATTACCCACTCAATACGCATTGGTACACACTTACTTCTAAGACAACAACGAAATATGACGGTCCAACACCGTTTTTCACAAATAATTATTACAGATACAACTCGATAGGGCAAACGATACAGGACAGTACGACAAATAGCAAAAATCAGGTATTACTCACCAAGTATATTTATCCATACGACGAATTTTCTTCTTCCACAACGGCGCAGCAATTGGTTGATTCATCTTTTTTTAATAACATTCTTGAGCTACATAGCTACAATAACGGCGTCGAAACTTCCGAAGCTAAAGTGGCTTACGGGCTGTTAAACGGTCAGTTGGTTCGGGACACGATACGCAAGTCATATAATAACAACCCCCTTTTTACCGATGTAACTTTCGACCAGTATGGCCCCAATAAAACGCTGATGCAGGTTACGGAAAAAGCCGTTCAGCCATCGGCATTTTTGTACGACTACAATAACTCATACCTCATCGCAGACGTAAAGAATGCGTTGTTGGCCGATATTGGGTATAGCAGTTTTGAGCCCAACCAACCGGGAAATTGGACGCTTGGAACGCAAACGCGCAACACAGTAGGATTGAGTGGCAGCCAATCATACCCCCTATCTTCGAGTAATACGATTACCAAAGGCGGTTTGACAACGACGAAGACCTATGTCGTATCGTATTGGACGACTAACGCCGCACAATTTACGGTAGCCGGCACGCAAACGGGGTACCCGGTAAAAGGGCCGACGATCAACGGCTGGACCTACTATGAGCACCACGTTACCGGGGTGTCCTCGGTTACCGTGGTTGGAACCGGCAATATAGATGAATTGCGGCTTTATCCGGTAAACGCGTTAATGACGACGTATACTTACAGTCCCTTGATTGGAACAACTTGTATTACCGATTCAAAGAACCAGCCAAGCTATTACGAATACGACAGTTTCCAGCGATTAATAAATATCAAGGACCAGTACGGAAACATCGTTAAACATACCGATTATCACTACCAGGGCCAATAACCTATCCGTTCACCTTACCTTATCACACGATGTTAAAAAGAACTTTCAATAAACAACGGATAGCAACAGTGGCCATACTATGTTTTCTCTTGTCCGCCTACCGCTTATCCGCCCAATCATCCACACAGAATTACGTGCAGACCGTGGTAACCAGGGTGCCGGGATTGACCACAAGTTCGGCTATCAGTGCTCACCCAGACACCGCGCATGAAATAATTGCAATTCAATATTTTGATGGGTTGGAAAGACTGATACAGACGATACAAAAAAACGCCTCCACCACCGGCAGAGACATTGTCCAGCCGGTAACCTACGATCAATATGGGCGGGACTCCATAAAATATCTTCCATATACCGCTTCCCTGGCGACCAGTGATGGTTCGTTTAAAAGTACGGCTGTGGCAGATCAATTGACTTTCTATCATCCCAGTGGCTCTACATCGGGTACGCAACAATCAAACGGGATCATCAATACAGCCTCACCTTATGCGCGTACAGGCTATGAACCGTCGCCGCTGAACCGTATAGTTGAACAAGGCGCGCCGGGAGACGCCTGGCAATTTACCGGTGCCGGCAATAATAACAGTAACAACCACACGATACGAACGGTAGACACTACCAATGATACCACCAGTACATTTTCCTCCAGCAACAATATAGGTAGCAAAATAGCTGCACTTTATACGACGACGATAAACAACGCCACGCAAACGCAACAACTTACACGTGTCGGGAACGCTGTTTACGGTGCCGGGCAACTGTATGTAACCATTACCCGCGATGAGAACTGGCAACCTGCGTACGGCGTTGTTGGCACGACGGAAACCTATACGGACAAAGAAGGGCACATTGTATTGAAACGAATCTACAACTATATCGGCACGGCGGTGCAAGAACTCTCCACATACTATGTATACGATGTTTTGGGTAATCTGGCATTTGTGCTGCCACCGTCAGCAGGCGGCGATAACGCTGGGATCCCCAGCCAGTTAGTACTCGACAACCTATGCTACCAATATCAGTATGATCAGCGTAACCGGATGGTAGCTAAGAAAATACCGGGCAAGGGATGGGAATACATGGTCTATAACACGCTTGACCAACTGATCGCCACGCAAGATTCGGTGGAACGGTCGACAACACCGCAAAAAGTGTCCTACATCAAATATGACGGGCAGGGCCGGGTGATCATCACCGGCTATTACGCCTTGTCGGGCAGCGTATTGGGCACCAACTACCGGGCAACCCTCCAGGCATCTGCCGACGCGCAAACGACGCTATGGGAAACAAAATCGACGGCAGGAGTGTACAGCAATGTTACCATCCCCACCAGCGGAGCTGTTATGTACACGACCAACTATTATGATGACTATATCATATCAGGCATTCCCACCAATTATAAATTAACATCAGGTGTCAGCACCATGACCAAAGGCCTGCTTACCGCAAATAAGGTCGCCGTTTTGAATACACCGGCAGATGTATTATGGACTGTAAATTACTACGATGACCGCGGCAGAGATACACTAACTTTTAAACAACATTACCTTGGCGGTCATAACGCCTACAGCTTGAACAATTACGACCATATAAGCACGCATTATTCCTTTATCAACCAGGTGGATACCGTTGTTCGGATGCACTTTACAAAAGCAAGCCTATCGATACCCAACGTAACGATTGGCAATCGTTATACCTATGACCATGTGGGCCGTAAAACAAAAACAGGCGAACTGATATATGCTGGTGCGACAGCGGGCCCGATGACCTATTTGTCAAAGCTTGATTACAATGAAATAGGTCAAATGATCGGTAAGCATTATCATTCCACCGACAGTGTTAATTACTTAGGCGAAGCTTTGTATGCGTACAATGAGCGCGGCTGGCTGACATCGATAACGCCTGTGGGCATCACCTATTTCGGCGAAACCATTAATTATAATAATCCATCTTCAGGCGGCTTGGGGACGGCAACACCGCAGTACAACGGGAATATATCGCAGTTCATTTATAATAGCCCGAATATGGAAGGGCATTTCGGTAGTGACCCGCATAGCAGTAACATCGTCAATTACGGCTATGATGCGCTGAACAGGTTAGCGGCCTCGCAATCCACAGTAACCGCCAACGGGGATGAAAGTGCGACCTATGACCTGGAAGGCAATATCACATCATTAACCAGAACCGGTCCTAACGCTGCTACGCTGGCTTATACTTATAACACCAACTCAAACCAATTACACCTGGTCAATAACGGCGCTACCCCGGTAAAGGTTTATACATATGATGGCAACGGTAACGTAACATCTGACAGTACCGGTAAAAGCATTACCTACAATTTGCTCAACCTGCCATTAGTGGTCAAAAAGAGCAGCTCGGTAACATTGGCCACTTATTACTATGATGCTAACGGCAGAAAGTTGCGAGACACCAGCATGTCCGCCCATACTTCCTGGGATTATGTAGATGGAATCGTTTACCAATACAATTCTACTTTAAATACCAGCACTATTTCCTTTATACAAACTGAAGAAGGCAAGGCGACGCTTATTTCTCCTAATCCAGCATTTACCTATACTTATGACTTTAAGGATTACCTCGGTAATATCAGGGCATCATTCGACAATGGCGGGACGGGCGGCACCCCACGCGTCGTACAGGAAGATGATTATTATCCGTTCGGTTTGGACAAGAAATATTATGATCTTTCCAACGGGAACCGTTACCTTTATAATGGAAAGGAGAAACAGACAGATTTAGCAAACGAATACGATTACGGCGCAAGGTTCTATGATCCGGTGATTGCGAGGTGGACGAGTGTGGATCCCATGGCGGAGCAAGGCAGGAGATGGACTCCTTATGGCTATGGCTTTGATGATCCAATTAGATTTGAAGATCCGGATGGGATGTGGCCGGATTGGAGTGATATTGAAAGTAAAGCACTTTCTGTAGTTGCAAAAGTAGCTGTTGTATATATTCAAACTAACAGGCAGGTTAGTAATGGAATCACCGACGTATTAGGATTACCTCGATCAGAAGAAGTTGTCAAAGTTGTTAGTGGGCAGGCTACATCAAAAGAGAAGTCGGAATTTACGGACAAAATGGTATCAGCGTTTCAAGGAATGCTATTAGGTGGAGAAGAAGGTGGCGAAGGATTTCATGGCGAAGGGCCTAAATTAGAAATGCCAGAACCTAAAGAAGGATCATCTGGTGGCCCCGGTGCGGGAAAAAGATTTTCTAAATCTACCCAATCTGCTGCTAAAGCAGAAACAAACGGCAAATGTATTTTTTGCGGAGAAAAGACAGATACAGGAGAACCCGGTAAAAAAGGAAATACTGACCATTCAGACCCAAAGTCTAAAGGAGGAAACAACACATTGAATAACGCTCAACACACTTGTCAAAGCTGTAATCTTGAAAAGGGTGCAAAAACCACAAAAGAGTATTTGGATTATAAAAAAAATAAATAGGGAAAATAACATGGACAAGATATACGTGAAACTTGATGACAGTGAATGGCATAACAACTCAAGTGAGTCAGTTTGGGCAGAGTATATAAATGGTTATTATCAAATAAAGAATATACCATTTTATACGAAATCGTTTAGCTTTGACGATATAGTTAGCACTGAAGCTACTGATGGATTACTATGGATAAAAGAAATTAAAAAAAGAAGTGGCCACTCAACATATAGAATATTCTTAGAAGACAATGCAGATGATGCATTGTTTATCAAGTATTGGCTACCGATAGAAAATGCGGGTTGCTCTTATGAAAAGGCATATGATAAATTTTACGCAATTGACGTTCCCCCAAACACAGATATATATACCGCATATCAATTATTGGAGATAGGTCAACGTGATAATATTTGGGACTTTGAAGAAGGTTTTTGCGCACACTTATTAAATAAAACCAAATAATATTTCTCCCCGCTGGTACGCGCACAGATGTTGTTCGTAGCCTGCCGTCCAAATGCCTTACACGCTTCCACGAGTTTGAAAGTGGCTGTTGGTGGACTTGCTGGGCACGCTGCTGCATTGGTACAAGGAGGATCAGAAGCAGAAAGTGGTGGAACCGTTGCAGTTGCCGGTGTCGTTGCTTCTCCTGCAGGCGGGGTCTCATTAGTTGCTTCAGCAGCAGGGGTTGCGGTAGCAGTTCATGGAGCTTTTACCCTTAAGAATGCAATTATTAATTTGGTAAGTGAGGCTGGCTCAATATACAGGGTTCCAGGAAGTGCGACGAAAAGTGGTAAGGACTATATCGGTAGACACAATAAACCCAATCCTCAAAAAACAAGAAAATCAAATGACGGAAGAGATAGAACAAAGGCAGAAGTAATCGACACATATGATCCAAATAAACCAACCGAAGGCCGAAGCAAAGAACAACAGGCAATAGATGAGCACGGAGGTGTTGACAACTTGGATAACAAAAGAAATGAAATAAAGAAAAATCCACCACCTAAAACCAAATCCACCAATAATGGAAATTGAAAAATTAGATATTAAAAATATAAATAATTTCTGGACATGGTTTTCTGATAACTACAAAGCTATTGGGCAAGACTTTGACAATGAAGAATTACTAAATGAATTAAATGATCGCGTTAATAAACTTGGAGAGTTTGCTTGGGAAATTGGCCCTGGTATTAATTCTGTAAATCAATTAGTTATATCTCCAGGCGGCGACTTGGATTTACTTCCTTATACAAAAAAGATAGTGTCTTACGCTAAAGATGTTCCTGATTGGGAATTTCATTACGCAAAACCGCCCAAGCAATGGGAGCTAATCTTTGAGTTTACAAAAAATGACGGAAGTCAAATAGAGATTAATGCTTCTCAATGGGAATATGTGCTTTTAAAGTATGATGATGGAATGTTTGAAATTATAATTCAAACCTATGACTTGCAGCAACTTGATAAAGATGACAAACTTACTGCGGCAGAAATACTTTTAGATGGCATATTAGGGGAAGAAAAAAGAATGATCTATATTTGTTGTATTGACGTTGTAGAGGAGTTCGAACATCAATACAGAAACAAAAAAAGTGATATAAGGGAACTGAATAATCATATTAACGGTTTAATTTAACTGCCCATGCTTCTGCAAACTTCCCATGTTGTCCTGAGTCTGCTGTCCGAATGTCTCCGACTTCGGACGGCTATGCAAAGTTAATGAAGCCGAAGCTTGTCCGTAGCTAACTGATCGGCTTTGTTGTTTTATGTGCGTAAGCCTTCTTAACTTTAAAGTTCTTGATCAGGGCAGCCATAACCATAAACACTTACTTTTTGTCCTCATTAGCAAGGTAGTAATTTACGTATGCATTTGAGTGCCGATCTGTCTAACTCCAAATCAGTCGTGTTCCCCATGAAAATACTGTTGTTGACAACGATACAATTTCTAAATACTTCGCTTCAGCAAGTTTAAGATGAACTGTTAGAATGAAAGCGAGTACTTACTCAGTAATGGTCTTAATTGCCTTTTATAAGGTGCTTTATCGAATAGTAACTTTTAGAAAGTAAGAGAATACAAACACCCTTGCATTTTGAATACTTCCAATAATTATTAAAACTTTGTAACTCTCTATAGTAATTACAAGAATTGAAAATATTTTGGAAGTGAGGTGGTGAGTGTGATCAATAATTAGCCAGCAAAGTTAGGCTTGGTGCTTCTGAAGCGCATGAAAGACTACGGCATAAACGCACATGCCTTACAAGTCCCATTTATTCCGTTTCCTTTCTTGCTTTATCGCACCAAACCTGGGTGTGGCTTTATAATTATTTATTCACTTTTTAACAAAATCAGTTATGGAAGACACAAGCTAAGCACGATTGCAAGATCAAGAGAAATAGCTTAAATTAGCTATACAATTAATTATTTTATTTACAAGGTTAGTGGTTTGTACATAATTTGTACATGATGATGATAGAGGCTAAAAATTAGACTTTTTATAGCTAAAATAGGAGGGAAACACTCAGATTAAGAGTCAGTTGCTCTACCGGCTGAGCTACCAAGTCAATTTTTTACCGGGCTGCAAATATAAAAAATTTAATCATTTAAGCGCGGTAAAAATGCTAATCGTTACCTGTCCTCGTCAACCTTTCGGATGATACGTCTCGTTCACGTATTTTAGCAAAGCAATAGCCTGCTCTTTCATTGATCGGTTATCTTTCACTAATTCGTTGGTGTTTGTCCTTATCAGCACCATGCAAGCTGCCAAATGGGTAAGGTCTTCCTGCGTTAGGTTACGCATTTGAGCATCTTGCGGCGGCTTTTGCGAAAATACTGCATTCAGGTTAGCAGGCGTAAAATGATCGAACAGGAAAGGGTCGAGATAGGTACGCTGGTACTGCAGCGTTATGTCTTGTACGGTGTGTAAAAGATTAAAATGCCATTCGTAATCAGAGATATACGTTATTATCTCGGTGTTAGAGAATTGCTTCAAATGCAACTCGTTTTTAATGGCATTAATGGCGCCGCTTGAGGGGTAAAAAAGCATTAAGCTGTGCGAATTATAGATCAGCTTTTGTATTTGTTTAAAATCTGCTTTTGCCAGCGGTTGCTGTAAAAGGGTTATCAGCGTATCGTTACTTTTACTGATCTTTGTTTCAAAATTAATGTTGGTGTTTAGCTGTGTTGTATCAGCCCTGAGATCATGCACCAGGCGCGACGTCAGTTGCGTGGCGTGATCACGGTTCGTAATGTCTTCCCGTATGTTTTCGGCTATAAAACCCATCATTACAGCTATAAATATCATAAAACCCTCTAACAGGTATTCTTTCCACGGTTTGGGTTTATGTTCCAGTTGGGGGTGATGGTGTACTTCCATTTTATCGTCGGTTATGGGGTGTTCGGGTTAAGTTATTGACGGACTCTCTGCGACAATTGTACCAGAGGCTTTCTTTTTTGCCGGACGGTTGACGGTTCCGGCTTTCGCGACGGTCGCCCTTTTTGGTTTTGGCGTGGCTGCTGCCGCCTTTTTCCCGGGATCGTTTGTATGCTCGCTGTTGCTTTTGCTCATGGCATGCCAAAGCTAAAAATTTTTAATAGTTGTTCCGAATGGAATTGGGATCACTCCAAAATTTCGTTCAAAAGAAAAAACCGCTCCATGTTAAGTTGAAGCGGTTTTTGATAATATATTTCGTTTGGCTTACGCCATCGCATACATTTCTTCCTGTTGTTTCTGTACGGCTGCGCTGTTAATGTATTCATCGTATTCCATTAGTTTATCAATATAGCCGCTTGGCGTTAGCTCGATAATACGATTGGCTACGGTTTCGGTAAGCTCATGATCTCGCGAGGTGAACAGGATGGTGCCTCTAAAGTCCTTCATGCCATTATTCAGCGCGGTGATGGATTCCAGGTCAAGGTGGTTGGTAGGTTCGTCAAACAGCAGCAAATTGGCCTGCTGCAACATCATGCGGCTGAACATGCAGCGCATTTTTTCGCCACCTGACAGCACATTGCTCTTTTTCAACACCTCCTCGCCCGAAAATAACATTCGTCCCAAGAAACCACGGATAAACTGGTCGTCCTTGTCGCCCGTCGAATATTCGCGCAGCCAGTCAATCAGGTTCTCGTTTTTGCCTTTAAAATATTCAGCGTTGTCAATAGGCATATCAGCATAATTAATGGTTACGCCCCACTTAAAGCTGCCTTTATAGTTGGTGTCGCGGCCAGTTAAAATATCGTATAAGGCTGTAGTGGCCAAACTGTTTTGCGACAGCACGGCAATTTTATCGCCCTTGTTTACAGTGAAACTGATATTGGCGAATAAAAGCTCGCCGTTAAGGGTTTTAGAAAGATTCTCTACCTGCAATACCTGGTCGCCGGCTTCGCGGCCCTGATTATTGAAAATAATGCCGGGGTATTTACGGTTTGATGGTTTTATTTCATCAAGGTTGATCTTATCAAGCGCCTTTTTACGGCTGGTGGCCTGTTTTGATTTGGACGCGTTGGCGCTAAACCGCCTGATGAATTCCTGCAGCTCCTTTACCCGGTCTTCGGTCTTTTTATTCTGATCTGCACGCTGTTTCAACGCCAGCTGGCTCGATTCATACCAGAACGAGTAGTTGCCGGTGTAAATGGTCATCTTGCCAAAGTCAATGTCAACCACGTGCGTACACACGGTATCTAAAAAGTGCCTGTCGTGCGATACTACCAGCACAATGGCTTCGTAGCTCGCCAGGAAATCTTCCAACCAGCCTATAGTATGTATATCAAGGTCGTTAGTCGGCTCATCCAGCAGCAAAATGTCAGGATTGCCAAAAAGGGCTTGCGCAAGTAATACGCGCACTTTTTGTGTGCCATCAAGCTCTTTTACCAGTTTGTAATGAAATTCTTCTTTAATGCCCAGGTTGCTCAGTAGGGTAGCGGCATTGCTTTCGGCGTTCCAGCCATCCATTTCGGCAAAAAGGTTTTCCAGTTCGCCGGCACGCTCGCCATCGGCATCGCTAAAGTCTTCTTTCAGGTAAATGGCGTCCTTTTCCTTCATTACGGCATACATTTCCTTATGCCCCATCATTACCGTTTCAAGTACGGTAAATTCATCAAATGCATAGTGATTCTGGCTTAAAACAGCCATACGCTCGCCTGGGGTAAAACTTACCGAGCCGCTTGTAGGGTCAATATCGCCCGATAGTATCTTTAAAAATGTTGATTTCCCGGCCCCGTTGGCGCCTATAATCCCATAACAGTTGCCCTGGGTAAATTTTAAGTTAACTTCCTCGAATAATGTCCGTTTACCGTAACGTAAAGATAGATTGGATACGTTGATCATGCTGCCCTTTAATATTTGCGCAAAAATACGGTAAATACTTAACAGAAACGAGTGCCGGTTTGTAATTTCCTTTAAACATGGGATTTCCCGAATTTCCCCCATGCAATTGTAACAATGTAGATGTACTTCTACAAAATATTTTCGTATAACGAAACTAAATGCAACATTAGTGCGTTATATAGCTACAATTATAAACTACAGCCTCTTTGGTACAGACTTTGACTTATTGTTAATCAATTTTTAAAACGAGTTCAAAAGTTATGGGACTACTTATTATTTGTTTGGTTATCATCAATGGATTGATGATGTACCTTCACAGCACAAAAGCCGAGCGCAAGAAAACCTACTAGTAACAGGTTTAATTTAAAAGGGAAGCCAGGTTGGCAATTTCTTCGTCCACCAGTTTTTGTAACGGGCGCGACGCCAAAGTTTTCATCATTATATTTAGGTCTGCGTTAATCGCGAATAACACTTCTGTCTGTTGCCCGCTGGGGGTCAGCACCCATTTAAGATCAAGGTTGAAAGGTGGTTGCTGAACAGGAAATATCTTTATTTCGCTATCAGTTATCCGCTCTTTTATCCTTAAGACAAGTTTCACCATATTGGGGATATTAAAGCTTGCTTCATCTACCGTTGATGACCAGTTTATAATATTATCAGGCATTAATTGCTGGTGATTGTTCATATCAGCCAAAAACTGGTATACCTCATGTACCGGTTTGTTAATGGTTGTATTGCTTTCAAAGGTGGTCATATTCAGTTTTTAGTTTGCAGTAAGAAAATTTTTATTTTAATAAATGCAGTTTAGTTTTAAATATAGTTCAGTTTTAATTTCAGACAGTTGTCAACTGCAAACTGATAACTGCCAACTAAAAACTGCCGGTTATCTTCCCCAAACAGAAGGATCTTCGCGCCATTTTTTCAACAGGTCGATATCGTCAGGCGATATGTACTGATTTTCGCTTGCATATTTTATCAGCGCGCTATAGTTCGATAGCGTTACGAAGGGGCATTTGGCTTCTTTAAAATTCTCCGTTGCTACGTCAAATTCATAGGTAAATATAGCGGTCATCCCGGCTACATCGTAACCCGCATCGCGCAATGCATGAACAGCCTGCAGGCTGCTTTTTCCGGTAGATACCAGGTCCTCTATTACCACAACCCGCTTGCCCTGCATCACTTCACCCTCAATTAAATTACCGGTGCCGTGGTCTTTTGGTTTCGATCGCACATATATAAAGGGTAATCCCAATTCCTGGGCTACTAATACACCCTGCGGAATACCAGCTGTTGCAACGCCGGCTATGCAGCCAACTGCACCAAATTTCTCTTGAATAAGTTGTGTTAATTTTTGGCGGATGTACGTACGAACAGTTGGGTGCGACAATGTGATACGGTTATCGCAATAAATTGGCGACTTCCACCCGGATGCCCATGTAAAAGGATTAGTAGGTTGTAATTTTATTGCTTTAATTTGCAACAGAAACTCGGCCATCTGCTGTTCGGCCTCACTATTATTATACATGGCTCAAAAATACAGAATTTATATCAATGAAAAAGTAATTCTGCTTACAGAAACTAAACCTTTCAAAGCGGAATCATATGAAGAGATTGACGGACAGACTTTTGACCTGAAGATAATTTACACCTGGATACTTGCACACCACAGCAGACGCTTTTATATAAAGTGCGATAACGCCAAATCGTACTTAAAAAATATTATAAATAATATTACCCTTATTGAGGCTGCCGGCGGCCTGGTTAAGAATGAGGAAGGCGAATATTTATTTATTTTCCGCAACGATAAATGGGATCTGCCCAAAGGCAAAATTGAAATAAACGAACCGGTTAAAGAAGCCGCTGTACGCGAGGTAGAGGAGGAGTGCGGTATAAAAGTAAGTAAGCTGGGTAAAAAAATATGCAAAACCTACCACGTTTATACCAGTAAGGGCGAAGTGGTTCTGAAAAAAACGCACTGGTACAGCATGAAATTTAAAGGCGTTGCCAGGTTAAAACCGCAAAAAGAGGAAGGCATAACCGATGTACGCTGGTTTAAGAAGAATTTTATTGACGCTATTCTCTTAAATACGTTCCCGTCAACAGTTGATGTGCTGGTGAAAAAGAAGCTAATTAAAGAAAAGCCAGTGCCTCATTTGGAATAAACTGCGCAACGTCGCCGTTGTAACGCATAATCTCGCGTACTATTGATGAGCTTATGGAGGAATAACCAGGTTTGCTCACGATAAAAATACTTTCAATTTCGGGCTTAAGGGCATGGTTCATTTGCGCTATGGCCTTTTCATACTCAAAGTCGGAGACGGTACGTATGCCACGTATCATATAATTGGCGCCAATGCTTTTACAAAAATCAACCGTTAAACCCTCATAGGCTATCACATGGATCTTAGGCTCGTGGGCGAATACGGCGCGCAGCATCTTTTCCCGCGTTTCAACGCTCAGCAATCCAGCTTTGGTACTGTTAACACCGATGCCGATGTACACTTTGTCAAACAATCCTATCGATCGTTTTACAATGTCAACATGGGCCTTGGTAACCGGGTCAAATGAGCCTGGGAAGAGGGCGATATTCATATCGTGTTTGCGCTTGGTTGTACAAATATAGGTTGTCTGAATCAGAATTTACACAATTTAGGAATTAACAAAGTTATTGGCGCTATCATTCTGAATATTCTTTAATTTTGAAAATTCTGATCAAAAAACGAAAAGGACGAATGCCCATAAGCCCGTTGCTCCAAAAAGGCCGGATGATTACTCAAATTCTGCAGCGACTGATGCTCTACTATCAGCAAACCGCCGGGCAATAGCAGGTTCTTGTCAAAAACTATTTTGGCTATTTCGGGGATCTGGTTCAGGTCGTAGGGTGGGTCAGCAAAAATGAGGTCGTATTGCTCCGTTTCCATCTGGAGGTATTTAAAAACGTCGGCCTTGTATGTTTTTATCTGGGTAAGTTTGTGCTGTCGCGATGTATCTTTCAGGTAATTAACGCAATGGATGCTACGGTCTACCGAGATCACTTCGCTGGCGCCTCGCGAAGCAAACTCCATCGAGATATTCCCCGTGCCGCTAAACAGGTCCAGCACTTTTATGCCTTCAAATTCTATCTTATTTTGCAGGATATTGAACAGGGCTTCCTTGGCCAGGTCGGTTGTTGGGCGTACAGGCAGGTTTTTTGGCGGATTAAGGCGCAGTCCCTTTAAAACACCTCCGATGATACGCATAATGATAAAGCAGTAAGCGTCATTACCTGGTGCGGATGTATCTCAGCCGGTAGGCTCAGCGTTTGTACTGCATTCAGTTCCACCCCATTAAAAAATTCGGCCAAACGGGCTGCATTTCTGTCGTTCAGTTCCACATCGCCGCTTAAAACAAGATTAACGTTGGTAGCCTGCAGTTCCAGTTGCTGTGCCACCAGCGATGTAAAGTACACCAGTTCGTCAGGGTTATTAAACGCAAATGTATTATAGAACCTCAATTTGCTTTCGGCAAAATACAGCATTGATACCTGTGTTTTGTCGATATTAAGGTATAGGTCGTACTTCGAGGGGAAGTTTTTCTCCATAGCTGCTACCCAGCCCTTTGGGCCAAATACCGTTTTTTGCAGGTCGAATATTTTAGCTGTCGTGAGCACTTTTTCTTCCACCTTGTAAATAACATAGTTGTCATTATCCAATGCTTGCGCAAACACTTTTTCTCCCTCTTTTACATCCAGAAAACGCGCCACTTCGCTAACGTGTTCTTCGCTGTAAAGGGCAGCGGGTATCAATGTAAAGCCCGTAGTCGCAAGCGCCGCCACCACATTCCTGTAATCATACGTAAGCAGGTCATGCGCGGCCGATGGCTCATTTAGCTCATTGGGATTAACATTGGTTGCCAGCGCTACCAAATGATTCTGATCTGTCACAGCGTATGAAAACGAATCCGGGTAAATTTGTAGCAACAGAGTATAATTGCTGTTTAGCTGGTATATGTTTAAATTCTCGGCCCGGTATGTAATAGTTTGTTCGCTCATACTTGTTGAGCAAAAGTAATATTTTATGAACACTATTTTCACGAATTATAAGTACTATTTTCGCGAATTAATATGCCAGCAGCCGACGCCATCCTCAAAGCCTTCCCCCACGAGCCCACCGAACAACAGCTGGAGTTATTCGGCAACCTGCACAAGTTTTTGCTGAGTACCAATGGCGACGAGTGTTTTATTTTGAAAGGCTATGCGGGTACAGGCAAAACCACAGTATTAAGCGCGCTGGTAAAAGCACTGCGCAGCTACAACTATAAATCGGTACTATTAGCGCCTACGGGCCGCGCCGCCAAGGTTATCACCAGTTACTCGGGGCGCAAGGCATTTACTATTCATAAACGCATTTACCGCAAAAAGGCGGCGCTTAATATGGATATGTCCTTCATGATAGCCGATAATCTGGCCACCGATACCATTTTTATTATTGACGAAGCATCCATGATCTCGGACGAGGTATCCGGCAGCAACCGAAACACCCTGCTCAATGACCTGGTGCGCTACGTATACAACGACAAAAACTGCAAGCTGATGCTGGTAGGCGATACCGCCCAGCTGCCACCCGTAGGATCCGACGAAAGTCCGGCGCTCGATGAGGGGTTGATGCAGGAACAATTCGGTCTCAATATATTTAGCTATGAGCTTACTGATGTATTGCGCCAGCAAAAAGATTCGGGCATATTATTGAATGTTACCCGCATAAGAGATATAATCCGGGAGGAAGACATCGTTTTCCCACAGATCATCACCAAAGGCTATAAGGATGTTTACCGTATGTCGGGCGATAAACTGGAAGAAGGTATCAATTACGCCTACAATAAATATGGCAACGAAAATGCGCTCATCATCTGTCGTTCCAACAAAAATGCCAACTTATATAACCGGCAGATCCGTAACCGTATTTTATGGCGGGAAGAAGAACTAACCGGCGGCGACCAGATAATGATAGTAAAGAACAACTACTTTTGGCTGCAGCCGCAGGAGGATGGCAGCACCGGCTTCATTGCCAACGGCGACATAGCCAAAATACGGAAAGTGCGCAGGATGGAGGAAGTATACGGTTTTCGCTTCGCGGATGTGCAGTTGGAGCTCACCGATTATGCCGAGGACCCTGTATTGGATTGTAAAGTGCTGCTGGATACCTTGTATGCAGAATCGCCGGCGCTATCGTCCGACAACCAGAAACGTTTTTATCTGGAGGTAATGAAGGATTACGAGCATATTACCAATAAACGCCAAAAGCACGAAGAATTAAAGTTGAACCCATATTACAATGCGCTGCAGATAAAATTTGCCTATGCCATTACCTGCCATAAAGCGCAGGGCGGCCAGTGGGATGCCGTTTTTGTCGACCAGGGCTATCTTACCGACGATATGGTGAATATGGATTTTCTCCGCTGGTTTTACACCGCCTGCACCCGCGCCACAAAAGAATTGTTCCTGGTGAATTTTAGCGACAAGTTTTATGCTGAAAAGAGGCCTGATTAAGCCATTCGTACTTAACAATAATGGTATAAATTGTAATAATAGTATTATAGCTACCTGCTAATTTTATATAAATTTATCGCCCCGTTATAACCCTGTTGATATGAAGAAACTATTACTTATTGCTTTTTCGTTATTTACGCATTTTGCTTTTTCTCAAAACTCGCGTTCGCAAAATCCGAGCTTTGTGCTCGATTCTGTGAACACGCTAACCCCGGCGCAGATCAGCGGCCTGAACGATGCGATACTGAGCACCTCGCAAAAAACGTCGGTGGAATTGATAGTAGTTTTGCTTGACAGCCTGCCCCGCGGCTACAGTATAAAAGATTTTTCGCAAATGGTAGGCAACAGATACCAAACCCGTACCTATGACGCCAATATTTTGGTTTATGTAGCCTCTATCCCTCACCATATTCATCATTTACAAGCTATTAGCGGGCCCAAAACCGCTATGTTCACACTACCCATTTGCGGCAAAATATTGACGGCAATGAAACCCGATTTCAGGGCAAAAAAATATTATGAAGGTTTGCAGTTGCTCATCAGCAATGTTGATTCTAAGCTCGATTCCACAAACAACCCAAACCCTGCCCTGTCCGCAAACGGCGACCAACCGACACAGGCGAGCCACTATAGCTGGCTTATAGCCACTCTTACTCTAATTGCACTCGCTGTTTTTGCCGTGGTCCGTAAATCAAAAAACAAAAGTAATTCCGGCAGTTAAACCCCCGATCTTTCCGCTAAAAATTTGCACATTTGTAACAGGTGCGCCAATATCGGCGTTCATATACATATGCATTTCCAGTATCCCGGTTTTTTATTCGCGTTGTTGTGTTTGGCTATCCCGGTATTGGTGCATTTGTTCAATTTTCGCAGGTATCAGAAGGTATACTTCAGCAACGTTCAGTTTTTAAGGGACATACAGGAGCAGCAGTCATCCCGCCGCAATCTTAAAGAACGGCTGATATTGGCGGCCCGTCTGTTGGCGTTGACATTCCTGGTTTTTTGCATTCGCCAGACCTTTCATCAGCAATAACAACACGGCAAACGCAGGCATGCAGCAGGTGGTAAGTGTTTTT
>Ga0206963_10241_pt1 | contig 17151 bp, 16 predicted proteins | sample Alteio_BWOrgHeat_28_FD_152958 | JGI IMG/M metagenome (GOLD analysis project Ga0206963, IMG submission 152958) | Enriched cells from forest soil in Barre Woods Harvard Forest LTER site, Petersham, Massachusetts, United States -... | ecosystem: Environmental > Terrestrial > Soil > Temperate forest >... | reverse complement strand
GTTGGCATTTTTGCTGGCGGACAACGATACTTCGGCGCAATCCAAGCCTACCGAACCACTTGCGAAGAAACAGGTGTCGGATTCCATTTTGGGCCGGAGGACGCTGGTCCTGCCGGACCCATTCGATGGGTTTAGGGCGCTGCGGCGGTTGTTCCCGGGCAAATCGTACATGTTGGGGCAAGAAAATGGGAATACGGACCGGCTTATCAACTGGGTCTGCCCTTCCTGCAAACAAGCGGTTTACCCAGACGCCAATCGCGTGGAAGATCCCCTCAAATTTCCCCACAGTGATGGAGTGGCGACCCGACTGATCAATGTATATTCTTATACCGATTCCGGCGGAAGACAATGCAGAGTGATCAGTTTTAATCACTCGGACTATGATCCAGATGGACTTCAGACAATCCGTTTCCGGGGTGGGCTATTAGGAATGGCCAAATTCGTCCAGATCGACAGCGGTTGGCGGCTGGAGATCTTTCAACCGGCCATCGCCGCCTATGGCTCCTTTTCACAATGCCCTATACCAGTTCCACTGCTGATCGGAAATCATCAATATGCTTATATCATTCGCAATTTCAATGGCGGCCCGGGCGGCCCTTTCTGGCTGGACAACTACCTGGTCACCGAAGTCGGGAATTCCTACCGGCAAATTCTGGCTGCCCCTGCCTGTGGCCGTAGGGACGGCGGACGGGATATCAGTAGTTGGGACTGCTCCTATCATGCGTTCCCGCGTAAAAAACAGGCATTCAGGAATATTGTCATTATTTGTAAAGGCCATTATTTCGCGGCCGACAAAGAAGGCTTGCCCGAAGGGCTTAAGGAGAAGGTGAAGGGCAGTTATCAGGGAAATTTCAAGATCACGCACGTGTTCGTCTATTCGCGTAAGAAAGGATATCAGGAACGGTTGCCGACGATGTTTTTGGTTCTGCCTTAGGATCCCTGGACTTTAGGAATGAGACCTGGATTTAATAATTTGGTTGTACCTATATTTCCTGGAAAACATTCAAGCCGGTTTCCCCGGGCCTTGACTTCCATTCGAAATGCTCAAGCATCATGATCTTTCCTGTATCACCCACTGATAATTCACAAGATGAGACGCCGTTGTCCAAAACACCATCCGTTTGAAGCTGGCAATAGCTGAACCTGAGAACTTGGGCAGCAATCTGCCCGATAAGAAAACCTTTTTTGATCTTTCCGCCGACATATTCCGCTTGTACTACATTTCCCTCTTGCGTAAAATAGAAAATAGTATCCTTATTCACCACCCCGTTTTCAGCGGTCTGAATAACGGCCATTTTAACTTTATCCAATGTTAACATATACTTCTAAAATATTATAGATTGAATATAAGTTAAATAGCAGCGCAAGCCATCCAACACAGGTAAAGACCCCAAAAGATATTTGGGCCTACCCTGCGAATTTGGTGGCTCGGCTAGAACTATTCCGATGTCGCCTCACCGAGCTGACCATTGATCTGTGCGATTTGAGCATTAGCCAGATTGGCGACATTCTGCAGGGCCAGCTTCTGCATTTCCAGACCGGCTCTGGTATTCAATGCTGCCGCCAACCGATATTCCGCCAGGCTCACCAGGTATTCCCACACGGGGCCCGGATCACCCGGCCCGATAATATGAATATGGCCCGAGCCATCGATATACGCCCCACCCCCATCACCAATTATTCCGAACAATATAATGACGACTATTCCGAGGACATTTTGTTCGGGTATTTTTACTGCAGGGGGAATGAACGATGTCTCGAAAAAGAAGGGATCGATAGACGGCGCCACCGGGGTGAGGTTATCGACACCGAAAAGACCGATATAATTGTGGTTCCGTTGAAACTTCACTCCCTGAGGGAAATATTTCGAGGCCGGGTTATTGAAGGCGCAGAAGACGCCATAAAAAATATTGCCTACCGCCATGATGTTAGTGTAGTCGCCGATAAAGTTGTAAAATGGCGTATAATTGGTTGCTATCACGGTCGCCAGCACAGTGTCGCTCCATTGGACCGCATCTTGGGAAAATGCGAGGTGCGTTTCCCACCGCTGATTGTTGCCGGAACCCGTTAACTGTTGGTAGATCAAACCCACCTGTCCTTTGTCGTTTATTGCCAGCCCGGGACTCTTGGCATTTCGAACGGCCGACAGGCCCGTATTGGACCAAGTCTGGCCCCTGTCCGCAGACCGGCGAACCTGCAGCCAAATGACAGTTTGGTTACCGCTGCTACCTTGCTGCCATTCGGTCCAGGCCACGTATAAGATAGAGCTGTTTGTCGGGTCTACCGCAATCGATATATCACCTCCTATCTGTTCAAAACCCAGCGTTCCGTCAAAGAGCAGCGGTACATTCATCGCAACACGCTGACCGGCCACGCCATCCCCGCTGTCAAGCAAAGAGCCATATGGATCGGCCGATTGGCCCCAATTGTCATCGCGCACGACCACCACATCAGTGGTTACAAGAGCGGGGCCCTGACCCGTGTCGGCCCATGTTTTCCAGCTGTAAAAGACAGCATATACCGTTCCGTCCTTGTGAACGGCCGGTCTGACCTGCGGGCCATTGCGCGGAGGTGTCAGATCCTGAAGGGCGCCCGGTGTCTTCGGCCGCCGATCCAGCAGGATGCTGTTAAAGACTGGAGCCGGACTAAGGGCGTCCATAGTCTGCCGGATACTCGATGTGAGCGCGGGGCCCCACTGGCTTGTCGCATTCAGATCGTTCAAACCCATATAAAGCCGGTCTTTCCCCGCATCCGGTCCGCCAGGAACGGTTCCGACAGCCACATAGGGTTGTTCCACATCTCCGCCGGAATCCATTTGGGCCATCACCGCGGCGGCAACAGGATTGATTGTCCGCAGAATAGCCAATTGATCGGGAGCATTGCCTTTCACTATGCCAGCATAGAGCTCATTGCTGGTTCGTCCATATTTAACAGTTATGCCGTAGGTTCCGGTGGGGCCGTCGCCCGGAACGATGTTCTTTGCCAACCAGGTATCGCCTCCGTCGGTGGAAACAAACACCGGGGCATTGGGCCCTCCATTAGGGTCCGCCGTCAAGGCAGCGATAACGATCTCATTGGGGTTGTTGGGATTTACGGCAATGCTGGCTCCGACGTCCTGGCGGCTTTCCCCGCTCATTGCGAGGGGAATAACATCAACAATTTTCATGAAAAAGGTTTTAGGGGTTAAAGGTGTATACAAAACTAGCACACCCGATATTACCAGCAAATACCATTTTGTGGGTATACGGCCCACCCCCTTACCCCGCGGCCGGCGGACGCCACAACTTCTTCCTGGCAGTCTCCAATTTTATTTCAACCTTCACTGAATCACCGACCAGCAATCCGACCCTTTGCCTTGCCCTATAAAACGTATCGATGGTCAGAGAATCTCCCTGCCTCACGCTGATAAGCATATTGCCCGCCTGTCCATTCATTATCCGATACGCTTTGAAATCCTCTGTGGCTGCCGTCCGAAAACCAATATATTGCAAAGATGGTAATGGATGACTTACCGTAAAAGTCCTGAGATCGACCCTGACCGGATAGTTATGTCCTATCAGACCCACGACCTCATCGATCCCATACGTCATGCCGCTAAGGCTTGAATCGTCTGTCTTTTTCAAAACCACCCCCTCCTCTTCCGTATCACCCAGCGTAAACAATTCCTCCAGTCTTCCTCTCCGGTATCCAATGAACGAATTAAGCGTGAGATCTTCACCCGCTGTCACAAGCTGAATGAAAACTGGCCGGATGTGAAATGAATCGGTGAGGTCCGCTAGGATGATGTCCGCACAAGTGAAGCAACCCGAATGATCCTCCTCGTCTTCAACTTTTGCAGTGTCAGTGGCATTTCCGGGACTTCTTGTGACGGTAATATAGTTCCCTGTAAAATAATGGCTGCTGTCATAAACCAAAGTATCACGCGGCAAATCATATCTGGAAATGAAGAAAATGGAATAAGATGGCTTCTCCAAATGCTTTCTTACGATAAAGCATGACTTCCCTGGCTTGGTGCTCGATACCCCCGAAGTATATGTTTGATGCAAAGAGCTAATAGCATCTTTAGTACGCACCTGCGCGCCCTGGTCTTTGCAGGACAGCAAGAGAAGCGCAAAGAAACCAAAAGAGTATGCCAAACGGGTTTTGCAAAAAGTTGTCATAAGCATTTAGGATATACTGCGTTTCCCGAAAATGCAACCATCCACCCCACCCTCCTATTTCCCCGCAGGTTCCGTCGTCTGAATCCCATTCTCGAAACCAGGGCCTGACCCATTGTACAAGAGATAAACCGATTTTTCTTTTTGAAGGATCGCCAGAATATTGGCGAAATCTTCCTGATGATAGTAAAGCTGGATCTGCCCACTGGTTATTCCGTCCGGCGGCAAGGTCGACCCGTTCGGCATAAAGACCAGCTGACCAAAGAGGTTCCCCTTGTTCTGAAGGCCGATCCGTGGAGAAAAACTGTTGGCAGAATATTGCACCCAATAGTGGTCGATCGCAGTCAGTGACATGGCATTCGTGTTTTGTTAAAGATAGAGAAATTAAAGAAAATAACGCATCCCACGGGAGGTGAAGCGCCTACTGAGGACCAATCCTTTTGGTCACATCCAGCCTGATCCATAGCAACGCCCCCGCCAGCAGTATTCCCACCATCAGGAATTGCGGCGCATCGAAACTACCGCTAAGGTCTACTATTCTCCCGAAAAAGATAGACATTAGAAAAGCGCCGGTCTGACCGACAAAGTTCATGATCCCGGCAACGGTCCCCGCGCGGTCCCCGCCCATTTCCACACAAGAGGCAAAACTGTTGATCACATTGGGCGATTGAAAAAAATGCGCTGACATCAAACAAACGGCTACAACCAAATGATTACTGCTTTCGGCGGCAATAAGGACCATCACGGCCATGAGACTAAAAGAAACGGCCCCAATAAGCCGCCGCGCAAGCCTAACACCTTTTTTCCGAATAAGCCAATCGCTGAAAAAACCGGATAGAAAAGCGGAAAGAGTGGCAAATACAAATATCCAGGATGTGGTCATTTTCATCTCCTGCTCCGAAAAATGCTTTCCTTCCTGCAGGTAGTTGGGCATCCATGCAACAAAGAAATAGTTTGCCCACTGCACACAAAAATACGCACCTACCAATACCCAAAGCATAGGCTGCCGGAAAGCAACCCGCCAGGAAAAGCCCGTATGATGGGAAATGAAACGCCGGTTACCTTCGATAAATTCCTTTTCCGCCAGGCTGATCTGTTGCATTTCGCCAGGATGATTCCGAAACCACCGGTAACAGACCACTACCCAGCAAAGTCCCAGGAGAGCATTCACAAAAAAAGGCGCACGCCAGCCGAACGCGACCGCTATGGGAACGACGATCAGTGGCGCAATGGCGGCGCCGCTGCTGGATCCCATCGAGAACATGGCGACACCGCGCGAAGTCTCTGATTTCGGAAACCAGCGGCAGATGGTGCCTGTACTGTTCGGATAAGCCCCCGCTTCGCCCATTCCGAATAAGAAGCGGATGATGAGCAAGCTCGCAAAGCCGTTAACGGCGCCTGTCAGGGCCGTGAAGACCGACAACCAGATGACGATGCGAAGGAACACTTTACGTTGTCCCCAGCGGTCGCCCAACAAGGCCGATGGCACTTCGAAAAGGGCGTAGGCAAGCGCGAAAGCGCCCAGCACGTATCCAAACTGCGTATTGCTTAGGTGAAAAGCGGCCTTGACCCGCACACCCACTAAAGAAATAGTGGTCCTGTCCAAATACGTGATCAGGATGAGAAAATATAATAAAATCCCAACCCGGTAACGGTAAGGGAATTGCAGGGTTAAAGCCATAGGTTGGTTGAGTACCCTGAAACTACGGTAATTTTCCTTAAAGAATGAGTATCTTGAGCTAAATCAAAATGTCTTTCCGAAATTCTTCAGAGATGAGATGTGCAGCCATCGGCGGACGGATGCATTCCGGCTGGGGAGCGCTCGTGGCCGTTTCCCATAAAGCGCGCAGGATCGAGGTCATCGACCGGCGGCAGATGGTTATGGTACAACCCGGAACCCGCGGGGGGAATCAGCCCTACCATTTTGTCAAGGGCCTTGAACTTCCGGAAGCGGAAAAATTCCTGAAAGACCATTTTGTGGCATCAAAACTTCTTGCCTCGGCGGCTATCCGGGATCTGGTGAAGGAACTACATGAGCGTCAAATTCATGTCGTGGGTGCCGCCGTCCTTCTCGCTTCCGGCCGCCCGTTGCCCCCTCTTCTAAAAATCCTTGCCTCACATCCTATGATACATACGGCCGAAGGTGAATTCTTTCGCGAAGTTTTTTCGAAAGCATGCGAGAGCCTTGACCTTCCCGTCACCGGCTTTCGGGAACGTAATCTCGACGAATATGTCCGGGCGGCGTTTGGCAAAGCGGCCACCGGGGTGCAACGACAAATTTCTACCCTTGGCCGCGCTCTCGGACCGCCCTGGACCAGGGATCAGAAAACGGCGACGCTGGCTGCATCGATGCTTTTGGTAAAGAACACGACAAATGGATAACCTGAGTAAGATAAAACAAACCCTTTATCAGTTGCATCCCCTGACAGAAACCGAATGGAATGATTTTTCCGATAAATTGATCCTGAAAAGCTTTCATAAAGGTGATTTCCTGATCAGGGAAGGACAAGTTGAAAATTATATTTACTTCTTAAACAAAGGAGCTACGCGCCATTACTTTTTAACAGACGGCAAGGAATTTACCGTCGACTTTCAGTTTGAAGGGGATTTTGCAACCGCTTACTATTCATTTATTACCAGGGAGCCCAGCCCTTTGTTTATTGAGTTGCTGGAAGATGCCGAAGCCATCGCCCTTTCCTACACTTCCCTGAATGAATTCTACAGCATGCATCCCAATGGCCAAAAGATCGGCAGGCTGATCGCAGAAACGCAATATGTACGTAGATTGCGAAAAGAAATGGACCTGCTTTCGCTCACGGCGGAAGAAAGATATGTCAGGTTGATGAACAAGAACCCGGATCTCATCAATAGCATCTCCATCAAACACCTTTCCTCCTATCTGGGTATTCAACCCGAAAGCCTTAGCCGGATCAGGAAGCACTACGGGAAAAACTAACATACATCATTTCACGGCAGCATGCCAATGTTGATCTTTATAATCTCATTTAAACCAGATCAACAATGAAACCGCTTATTTTACTCCTTGCCGTTTTTGTCCTTGCATTCGTCGTATCACTGCTTTCGGCAGGTGACGGGCATTTGATGTTCGACGGTAACCTTTCCATGTGTATCATGCTGTTGTTCACAGCATTAGGGCACTTTAAATTTACCAGCGGAATGGCCATGATGCTGCCCGGATTCATTCCCTTTAAAACTCAGCTTGTCTATCTCACCGGTATCGCGGAAATCGTGCTCGGACTGGCATTGCTCTTCCCTCCCTTCCGTCCTGTGGCTGGGATCGTCCTGATTGTGCTTTTTATAGGGATGCTGCCCGCCAATATCTATGCAGCCATCAAACATATTAATTATGAGACGGCAGCCTATGATGGGAAAGGCATTGATTATTTGTGGATAAGGATTCCTATGCAGGCCCTGTTCATACTCTGGATACTGTATTTCGCCATAAAAAAATAAGTCCCCCCGGCTATCCTGCGTACCTCGGTCCCCCTAATGCCCTGCCTTAATATACCCCCACCCCTGCCGCTGTTTGCTAATGATCTCATAAATGCCGTCGGGAACCGTGCCGACACCGGAGATCAGCTCTTCCTGTTCGATATGGTGATTCCGCATCGCCTGGGCGCAGACGTCGAATTGTACGTTCTTATTTTCCAATAATTTGGATACCGCATCAGCCACGGTTGATCGTTGCTTCACCACCATATCGAGGCTGCCGCCGTATAAGACCACTTCGATCCGGGCGTCCTTGTCAGAAACCGTGATCTCTCTTATCCAGCGGATAAGGGTGCTATAATCGGCGGTATCCCGGCTGGTCAAATCGAATACTACCCTATAGTCCGGTTTTTGTCCGCTCACCTGACCAGTAATAATCACGAGCAGGACGGCGACGAATCCGGCCTTGCGAATGGCTGCGGAAACGCTGTAGTTGATGCCTTTGAATTTCTTTTTCATAATGTGTATTGTTTGGCGGTTTGGCGGTTTGCCGGAAAAGCCTACCGCTTTTTGGCGAAAGCGGCCGTATGCGCTTGCTGTATCGGACCGAAAGGCCCGTATTTGTGTTGTGTTTCGGAAAAGCTATCGGTATAGGGCCCGAAGGGATGGTCCACAGGTTTCAATGCCTTGTCCGGCCAATCCTGTGAAAATGCTTTTTGTGGCCGGGGTCTTGAATCGATAAAAGCTGCCAGGTCCCAGGCCTCTTCGTCAGTGAGGACCGGCGTTCGCCAAGTCGCTCCAAACGGCATGTTGGCTCTGATATAACCTGCCATGCGGGAAAGCCGGTATAACCCTGCAGCCGTAGTAAAACTATGTTCGCCCCACAGGGGCGGATATTGGTAGCTGATGCCGGTGATATCCGGCTTCCCTTCACCGGAAGGCCCATGACAGCTGACGCATTTTCCCTGGTATATCTTTTCTCCTTTTGCGGGATCCGCGGCCCTGTCCAGGTATTTCAAGGCCAGCAATCCGCTGCCTTTGGGCTTTTGTCCCCGGGCAAGGCCCTTTCCAAGCCACTTCAAATAAGCCAGGATCGCCCGCATCTCCCGGCTCGTCGAATCCAACATCCGGCCATTCAAACTGCGCTGCAGACAGTCGTTGACACGCTGGCCAATCGTCTCGACCGCCCCCCTCCTTTCGCGGAATTTCGGATAGGTGGAATATACGCCGCCATAATTATTTCCCCATGCACGCGTGCCGGCATCCAGGTGACAATTCTGGCAGTCCATGCCGTTGCCCGCCCGCTTCAGCCTGCCGCGTGGTCCGAAATAGATGGAGGTGGAGACGATCAGCGACCGGCCATACAAGATCAGGGCCGCATCCGGCGAGGAAGCAATACCACCGGAATCGGGCGGGGCCCATAGTGCCGTATCAGCGGAAACGGCCTTTATGCCAATGCTGATGACAGGCTTCGGTTTCGGCCGGAACCACAGCGTCACTATCAGACCGATCGCAAGTATAATAAGGATACCTGCCCCGAATAAGCGCAACATAATCAGCCTGCAAAGCAATAAGCGCATCCATGCTCCTGCGCCCGGCCGACCGCCCATACGCCGGAAGGCATTACCTGGACATTCGGCAGCACGCCGGCCAGCCATTCTTTCTTCACTTCCGCCGGATCGAGATTCATCTGACCGGCCGAAACGGCGCTGTATACCGTCATGGCCACATCGCAAACGCAGAACATGACCCCGCTGTCCTGCAATTCATTGATGCCGATGGGTACCGGGCCGAGGCCGGGAACTTTATACGTCCCGGGGGCGGGCTTCCAGAAAGGGTTCCTGGTAGCCGGAGCCTTTGACACCGGATCGGGAATCTTGAACATTTCGCCGAACTTGTATTTCTCCCACAGATTGTCTTGTAATGCAAACGGAACGGACTCATGGCGTAATACCACGACAGCGCTGCAATCCTTCTCCGGAGTGCCGGTGCCGGCATTGGTCAGCAAGAAAACTTTCGGCCAGGCGAATGGAAAGATATCCTTGGGCCCTGTCGAGTCAAAAATGATCCGGTGCTTGCCCTTGATCCTGGTGAACCATTCATCGGCATCGGAGAGATCCCGGCTGTCGCCGGTCATATCCTTTTCGCCGGCAAGTTTCCGCGGATCGGCGAAACTTGTCATGCCCAGGGCCGCAATCCCGGTAAGTAATGTTCCCAAAAACCGCCGCCGGTGATTAACTGGCGATGGCTGAAATTTGCTTTCCATATGTAATTTGTGTTTCTTCAAAGATTCAAACAAATCGAAGACTTGTCAATCCCATGATAATGGGACAAGAGAGGGAATCCTGCCGGGCAGCCGGCTCAAACCGGCTATGGACCACCGGATCAGGATTTACGCGGGAAGGCTTTCGCAATGGCCTCCGTCGCCGAATGTACCTGCAGCTTTTCGTAGATCCGTTTGATGTAAGTGCGCACCGTTCCGATGGTGATCCCGCATCCCGCGGCGATCATCTTGTAGCTGTTACCTTTCGAAAGCAAGTCCAGCACTTCCGTTTCCCGGGCGCTCAGCCGGTTCGTTTCATCGGCGGGCGCGGGCAGCCGGGAAAAACAATGCAGGATCTTTCTGGCGATGCCGGATCCCATCGGCGCCCCGCCGGCATGCAGGTCGATGATGGCTTCCACGATCTTTTCATGCGGAATTTTTTTCAACAGATAGCCGGATGCACCGTTGCATATAGCATGGAAGATTTTATCATTGTCGTCGAAGACAGTGAGCATCATGACTTCGATATGCGGATATCCGTGCTTGACCAGCCTGACCCCTTCCAGTCCCCCGATCCCTTCCATTTCAATGTCCATCAGCACCACGTCGGGTTGCAACTCCCGCATCTGCTTCACCACCTCATCGCAATGGGCGAACCCCCCCATCAATACCAGATCTTCCGAGGCGTCCACCACCTGGCACAGGCTATCGCGGAGAAAAGCATTATCCTCATATATGACGACTTTGACCGGCATTTGGTTTTGTGCCAATATAAGCGACAACCCCCGCACCTGCAATCCCATTTTTATGAGATAGCCCTACATCTCGCATCAGGGCGCCGCCTCCGGCTGGGGATCCAGGGGTAAGATCAGTCGGACCATGGTCCCGCCGCCCGAACAACAGGCTACGGATAAGCTGGCCCCTAGCCTGCCCGCCCTCTCGGCCATATTCCGCAGTCCGTTTCCCCCGCCATTTTTCCCCGGTTCCAGGCCGACCCCGTTGTCTTCGACAATAAGCTCCAACAAATTTGCCCGGCAGGAGATCCTGACCCATGCATCCCTGGCTCCCGAATGTTTTGCCAGGTTGTTGACGGCTTCCTTGAAAATCAGCAAAAGCTCCTTTCTCCTTTTCAGGGAAAGGAATACACGCCCGACATTCGGACCGGCTTCGAACAGGAGGCGGATATCCGATGCATCGAGCGTCTCACCGGCATATTCGCGCATCCGGACGAGGATCTGCTCCATGCCATCGTTGGCCGGATTGACCGACCAGACAATATCGCTCATCAGCTCCATGGCCTGCTGCGAAGCCCGCGAGATCGTACTCAGCAGTTCGGCGGGCCTTTCCTGCCGGACAGTCTTCCTGTCATTCTTCAATCCCATACGGCTCATCATAAAGATGCTGCTCAGCGTCGAACCAATATCATCGTGGAGATCCCTGGCAATGTCTGCACGCACTTGCTGGATCTCCAATACCTGCGCGACCCGGTACCTGTACAGGAGATAGAATGCCGATAGGATAAGGGCCAGCATCAGGAAATAGAATTCCCAGGTCTTGCGGAATGGCGGCTTCACCGTCAGGGGAAGGACCGTGCCGGCTTCATTCCAGATGCCGTCATTGTTTGCCGCCTTCACATGAAAGATATAGCTTCCACCGTCAAGGTTCGTATAGGTAGCCGACGTACGGCCGCCGCAATAGATCCAATCCTTGTCGAACCCTTCCAGCCAATACGCATAATTGTTATTCTTGGAATGAGTGAAGTTCAATGCCGAAAACTCAAAGGTGATCATGTCCTGCCGGTAATTAAGGGACAGCGGTTCCGGCCGGCGGTCGTGAATTTTCAGCGGGTAATTCTTGTCGAAGATCTTACAGGCCGTGATCACGACCTCCGGGACGCGTTTGTTGATCCGCATATCCACGCCATTGAACAGGACAAGCCCTCCGGGGAAGCCCAGCAGCATATTCCCGTTTGGCAGACAACGGAAGGCCTCATCGAATGAATTCCTGGGAAGACCATCCCGCATATAATAGTTGCGGAACTTTACCGAGTCCGGGTCGAAATCACTGATCCCATTATTCGTTGCCAACCATAAATGCCTGTCCGCCGACATGGTTATGGCGAAAACGTCGTTGTTGCATAACCCATCGGCCGAACTGTAGGTATGAAGACTGAAGTCCCGCAGGTTCATAACGGCCAGGCCATTCTCCGTGGCGATCCACAATCGCCCGGTAGCCTTGTCTTCCTGCAAGGCATATACGTTGTTGTCGGGCAGTGAGTTGACATTATTTTCCTCCATGCGGAAATGGCGCCAATGCCCTTCTCCGTTATCCAGCATACACAGTCCCTGGTTCTGCGTGCCGACCCAGATCCGGCCGCCATCGTCTTCGGTAAGAGCAAACACATGATCGTCTGGCAGGGATCCGGCCAGGTGGCGGTCATGCCGGTAAACCGCCCATTTGCCGGTCGAAGTCTCGTAGCAGTAAAGGCCGTTATTATAAGTACCGACCCAAATCCTTTTTTTGCTGTCTTCCTTTATCGTGCTGATCGATTGTGGTAATAAGGCGCCGTTTCCCCCGGTCAGGCGGGTGAATTTTCCACTATGGCTATCTAACCTGGTCAGACCTTGTTTCCCCCCCAGCCATAATATGCCGGCGCTGTCCTGGTAGAGGCAATTGATGCTATTGTCACCCGGATCATCCGGATTCGGATGAGAATAAACATGCCGGACCCCCGCCCCCAGCCGGTAGTCGACAAGACCAACACCGGAAATGGCCAGCCAGAGCCTGTTATGCGCGTCATCCCTTCTGTCGGCGAGCAGGTCGACCACATGCTGCAGCATCGGATTTCTTCCCCTAAAACCGCCGATCCGGACAATAGAAAAGCGGTTGACAAGCGTGTCATATTTATCCAACCCTTCATCGGTGCCAACCCAAAGGATACCCGCATTGTCGGTAAAAACGGTATTGACGAACTCTGAACAAAGGCTCAAATCATCCCGGCCAAGGTGATGCAGATGCCGGGTAAATGTACCGGAGGAAGGATCGTAGAGGCTGAGGCCGCCGCCATAGGTAGCCACCCAAAAACGATGGCCAAAACCGGATGGGCAGATGGCCGGGACGATCCATTTGTGATCGCCCGGTTCCCGGGTGTCCGGGCAAAGGGAGACCGAAAAATGGCCCCCGGCTTCGCTGATCCGCTCTAAGCCCCGCGACCAGGTACAGACCAGGAAGCTATCCCTGGATTCCTGGTAGATATGACATACGGAAAGAGCGGGATTAGGCTTTGCCCGCGTGGGATTGCCGCAGAGGGATACTTCCGTGAAAGCATGATGGCGGGTATCGAACACCAGCGCCATGCCGGCATTGGTACCAATCCAGATTCTCCCCCGATCGTCCTCGGTCAGACAACTGATATTGCCCTGCACATCGGCAGGCAGGGGAAAGCTCGATACACTGCCATCCGGACCCAATACATGCAGCTCCGTAATAGTCGAATACCATACCCTGTTCCCAAAGCCCGCCACCACGGCATATACCCGGTTCCGGTCGAATTGCTCGCCGTTATTCCTGCCGATGTCCACCGGGTGAAAAAGGCCGTCTGCATAATCGAAAAAGCACAAGCCCTTGTTGGTAGCCACCCATACCCTTCCCCGGTCATCCAGGGCCAGGGCATTCACAATATTATTATTCAGTGAATTGCTGTCGTCAGCCTTGTGACGGTAAATATTGAATTGACTGCCGTCAAAGCGGTTCAGACCATCCGGAGTGCCGATCCAGATAAAGCCGAAGCTGTCCTGGAGAATGGATCTGACCTGTGCCGCTGAAAGCCCTTCCGCAGGGGTATAATGCTCGAAATGGATATCCGGTGGCAGGCCGGTTTGCGGCCGCACAAGACCCGGCAGACCAACCAGGCCATACAGCAAACAACGGGATAAAAAACGTCGGAAAATCACATTATTAAATTACTTTATAAAAGTAGAAATTTATAACGCATTCCCCCATTTACTTTTATCTTTTAAAAGCAGCTCCCCCATCAGGCGGATCGGTAGTTTTGGTTGGCTATATTGCATAATGAAAGTTAGGGTAACCAGGTTTATATTATTGATAATCGCTGTTTTTTCGATAGCGCTCCTGGTGGTTCATGTCTACACCCGCAAACTAATGGACAACGTCGTCTTTATGGTATCTCCTTCTTCCGCCCGACCCTCCTCGATCGGTTCGAAGTATAAAGAGGTCCGCGTAGGGCAACAGGACAGAAACTTCCGGGCCTGGATAACGCTGCCCGCGGTTGTCAAAAAGAACAATCCCGCCGTGATCATTTTCCGGGGTATCGGGGAAAGCCTTTCGGATTGGATCTGGTTTCAGAAAATGCTGGCCGACAGCGGGATCGTCTCCGCTTCCTTTGACTACGGACCGCCCGCAGATACCCTCAAAGCCAAAGGCAGCTCGAGATTAAAAGAAGTGACCGACAATGTACAGGATATTATTGATTCGGTAAGGCTGCTGTGCGGACCGTCCCTCAACCTCTTCCTGCTTGGTCATTCGGTCGGGAATGCCATTATGCTGGAGATGTACCCCCGGATCAACGCGCCTTTTGTCAAAGGGGTTATTCTATGCAATGCCTTTGCTTCGATCAAGGCCTGGTCGGTGTATCATCATCAGCTTTCCCCCGCTGCCGCCTTTTTCCTTCCCGATTACTATGACAATACCCGCAATATAAAAGCGGTTGTCCAACCCATCCTGATGCTGCACAGCAAGACCGATTCCGTCAACTATTTTACCGACGCGTTAAGGATTTATATGCTTGCCAGGGAGCGGCAGCAGCTTGTCCGGCTTATTCCATTTGAAGGATACGGGCACAATTATATTTACGGAAAGGACCATGTTGACTACTGGGCGCCGATCCTGCAGTTTATCGAAACATTTCCCTCCTATAGCGGGCCTCATCCCATTTAGCTCAGCACCAACCCCTCTTTCAGCGCATTCGCATAACACGCCTTATCGAAACTATACAAATGCGGCGATCGGTGCGCACCGATATTCCGCTTTTCATCGAGTTTCTTCAACAATCCGAGCGCAATTAATTTCTTGGGAAAATTACTGATATCCAGTTTCTTCCCCAACAAGGTCTCATATAACGAGTGGATCTCCGACAACGTGAATTTCTCGGGCAACAGACTGATCCCGATCGGATAATGATAAAGCTGGATACGCATCGTATGCAACGCCTCCCGGACCATCTCATTATGGTCGAACTCCAACTTCGGCAACCGGTCGAGATCGAACCATGCACAGGACTCGGACATCAGGTCCGGTTGCGGAACGGACTGCGAAAAATCCGTAATGGCATAGAAGCCGATCGAGACCGTTTGATCAAGGAGCCAGTTGTCCCTCTTGACCCGTACTCCTATAGCTTCAAACCATTTCTCCTCGTCGAAGTCATCGAAGGTCAACCGGGTAGGGTCTCCGAAGGTCTTAAACTGCTGCAGGAAGAGGTTGTCGATCCCTGTCCGCTCCCGGACGTTCCGGCTGGCCGCCTCGACCAGCTTTTCCGTCCGCCGGATATAGCCGCCCGGCAGGCACCAGCCTTCCATAAGCCGGTGCTTGATCAGCAGCAGCTTCAGCTGCCGCTCGTGATAGCCAAAAATGGCGCAATCCAGCGATACATGGGGGATATAATACTTGTATCCGTTCAGGAGAAAGTCCCGTATCTCTTCGGAGGTATCCATGCGCACAAATTTATTTAGTAAATTTCACTAAATATAATTTATTTCCCCTATCTTCATTTTGTAAAAATCACTAAATAATCAATATATGCGTCATACCAGAAGAAACTTTCTCCGCAAAGCCGCACTGGGCGCTGCCGGGTTGAGCCTGGCCTCCTCCCTCCCCGCCCGGATACTTGCCGGTCAGAAGCGCCCGGATAGCCTGGATAGCCCCGGCAGCCTGCCCGGCCACACAGCCGCGCAGGCCGTCTCGTCCCAGGACCTCTTCTTTAAGATCGCCGTCTCCCAATTCTCCTTCGCCAGCCAGTTCTGGACCAAAAAGCTTGACCCGCTGGCCTTCCCCGCTAAATCAATGGAGCTCGGCATTACCGGACTCGACTATTGTTCCATGTTCTTTGCCGACAAAGCCAGGGATCAGGCCTTCCTGGCAGAACTAAAGCATCGCTCCGCCGACGCCGGTACCTACAACCTGCGCATCATGGTAGACGGCGAAGGCGTGCTCGGCGATCTTAACGAAACCAACCGCCTGAAAGCGGTGGACAATCATTTTAAATGGATCGATGCCGCCGCCACACTGGGCTGTTCCATGATCCGCGTGAACGTCGAAGGCGAAGGTGCGCCCGCCGACGTAGCCAATGCCGCCGTCGATAGCCTGGGCCGCCTGATCAGCTATGGCAGCAAATCCAATATAGACGTGATCGTCGAGAACCATGTCGGCATCTCCTGCAACGGCGGCTGGCTGGCCGGGGTAATGAAACAACTGAATAGCCCCCACGGCGGCACCCTCGCCGATTTTGGCAACTTTTGCATTAACCGTACAAAACCCGAGACGATGGACATCGCCGGCTATATGAAAACAAAATGCCTCGAAGAATACGACCGCTACAAGGGGATCACTGAGCTAATGCCCTTCGCCAAGGGCGTTCACGCCAAATCCCATTTGTTCACCGCAGATGGCAACGACCAGGAAACCGATTTCAACCGCATGTTTAAGATCATCAAAGCATCCGGATTCACCGGCTGGGTCAGCGTGGAATATGAAGGCGGGCTGATGAAAATGTATACCAAAGACGACAAATACCTCGATGACTTTGCCGGTACAACCGCTACGAAGAGCCTGGTGGAAAAAGCCGGGAAACAGGTATAACAAAACAACATCCATCCAAAATTCCACTCAACTATCCCCACATGCAGCTCATCAAATCATCTACCCTCTACGATGTCGTGATCATCGGCTCGGGAGCCGGCGGCGGCATGGCCGGCTATGTGCTGGCCAACGCCGGCATCAAAGTGCTGATGCTGGAAGCCGGCCCCTTCTTCGACCCGGCTAAGGACTCGCAACAGCTGAAATGGCCCTACCAATCCCCCCGTCGCGGCGGTAACTCAACCCGGCCGATGGGCGACTTTGACGCCGCCTTCGGCGGCTGGCAGATCGAAGGCGAGCCTTACACCCAAAAGGACGGTTCCGAATTTCAATGGTTCCGCTCCCGGATGCTCGGCGGCCGCACGAACCATTGGTCGCGCATCTCCCTGCGCATGGGCCCAAAAGATTTCA
>Ga0206963_10239_pt1 | contig 17269 bp, 17 predicted proteins | sample Alteio_BWOrgHeat_28_FD_152958 | JGI IMG/M metagenome (GOLD analysis project Ga0206963, IMG submission 152958) | Enriched cells from forest soil in Barre Woods Harvard Forest LTER site, Petersham, Massachusetts, United States -... | ecosystem: Environmental > Terrestrial > Soil > Temperate forest >... | reverse complement strand
AAACAACAATTGTTTGGGATAAAAAAACAAGCAAGCCAATATACCACGCAATCGTTTGGCAGGACAGAAGAACTGCAGATTATTGCAATCAATTAAAACAAGATGGTTTATCAAAAACAATCCAGGAAAAAACAGGTGATGAAAAATGGCTCGCATATCCTGTGCAGCGCGATGAACAGGAATCTATCGCTCCGCTGGGAGTGTTGCCAGCAATGGCTTTTACGCCAGATAGCAAATCATTAATCGTTTCTTACGGCGGTAAATTTTTTAAAGTGCCGATTGATGGAAGTGCTATTAATGAAATTCCTTTTACTGCAAATGTGGAATTGGAACTTGGGCCAAAATTAGAATTCAAATACCGTGTTTCGGATACAGCTTATCAGCAATCAACACAAATCCGTGATGCAGTTCCATCACCCGATGGAAAAAAATTAGCATTCACTGTTTTGAACCGTTTGTATGTAATGGATTATCCAAATGGAAACCCAAAACGCGTTACTACAAATGATTTCACAGAAGCACAACCTGCATGGTCTCCCGATGGAAGTTCCATTGCATTTTGTACTTGGAATGCCGATGGTGGAAATATTTATAAAGCAACACTTGGTGCAAAAAGTTCAATACAAAAATTAACCAGTGAAACAGGTTTGTATCAAAACCTAACTTACAATATTAAAGGCGATCGCATTGCATTTATACGCAGCAGCACACGCGTTTTTAAAGAAGCTTTTGGCCCTGGCTACGATGGAAGCGAAGATAATTTATGCTGGCTTTCATCAACAGGTGGAGCTATTAATGTAGTTGATAAAACATTGGGAAGGTATAATCCGCATTTTGTAAAAGGAATGGACGACAGGATTTTTTTAAACGATGGCGATGGCAATTTACTTTCCATAAAATGGGATGGAACAGATGAAAAGAAAATTGTGCATGTAACCGGTATTACAACTTATGGATCAATTCCAACAAAATATGGCAAGCCTGATCCATCAAAAATAAATGCCGTACTAGAAAATGAAGATGATGATTACAAAGAACGTGAAATGGTAAAACCTTCTGCTGCATCATTTATTATTATGTCGCCAAATGGCGATAAAGCATTAACGCAGATTAATAATAATATTTATGTAGTTACCGTTCCAAAAACCGGTAAGCTTTATAATATTTCAGTTGCTGATGCTGATAATGCAGAATTTCCTGCACGCAAGCTAACTGAGATTGGTGGCGAGTTTCCATCATGGCAATCGGATGGAAACACTGTGCATTGGAGTTTGGGAAGCGCACATTTTACTTTTGATGTAAACAAAGCACAGGCGTTTGATGACAGCGTTGCCGAAGCAAAAAAAGTAACAGAAAAAAGAACCGCAGATTCTGTAGCAAAATTAAATGGCGATTCAACATTAAAGAAAGCTGCGGATTCAATTAAGCGTGTGCAGGATTTATTAAAAGCAAAAGATACAACTGCTAAAAAAGATCCGAAAAAAGAAGAACCGAAATTTAAAGCAACGGAATATGATGTAAAAGTTTTCTTTAAAAAAGATTTGCCGCAGGGAATTATTTTATTTAAAAACGCGCGCATCATTACCATGAAAAGCGATGAAGTAATTGAAAGCGGTGATTTATTGGTTGAAAATAACCGCATAAAAGCTGTTGGAAAATCCGGATCAATAACAGCGCCTGCAGGTGCAACAATAATGGATATGGCAGGCAAAACAATCACGCCGGGTTTTGTTGATCCGCATTCGCACATGTGGCCAAACTGGGGTATTCACAAAAATCAAATCTGGATTTATGCAATGAACCTGGCTTACGGCGTAACAACAACACGTGATCCGCAAACTGCCACAACAGATGTATTAACCTATGGCGATATGGTTGATGCCGGAACAATGGTTGGCCCGCGCATTTATTCTACAGGTCCTGGCGTTGGATATTGGTTTTATAATATTAAAGATTCTGCGCAGGCAGAAAGTGTATTAATGCAATACAGTAAATACTTTCATACCAAGTACATTAAAATGTATTTGACAGGAAACCGCAAACAGCGCGAATGGATTATTGAAGCCGCGCGCCACCAAACATTAATGCCAACAACTGAAGGCGGACTGGATTTTAAATTTGATATGTCAAACATGCTCGATGGTTATCCCGGCCACGAACATGCGTTGCCAATTTATCCTTTATACAATGATGTGTTCACCGCTATTTCGAAAGCGCATATGATTGTAACGCCGACATTAATCGTTTCTTACGGCGGCCCGTTTGCAGAAAATTATTTCTGGGAAACTGAAAATCCTTACCACGATGTAAAAGTGCAGCACTTTATGGCTTATGAAGAACTCGCTTCAAAAACACGCCGCGAAGGAACTTGGGCAATGCCGGAAGAACAGGTTTTCCCAAAACATGCGAAGAATATGAAAGCGCTTGTAGAAGCTGGCGGAATGGTTGGAATCGGCAGCCACGGCGAGTTTCAGGGTTTGGGCTATCATTGGGAACTTTGGGCGATGGGAAGCGGCGGCATGCGCAATATTGATGTGCTGAAATGCGGAACTATTCTTGGCGCAGAAGGTTTGGGCCTTGATAAAGATTTGGGAAGCATTGAAACCGGCAAACTGGCTGATTTGGTTTTTATGGATAAAAACCCGCTGGAAAATATTCGCAATACAAACACCATCAGTTTTGTTATGAAAAACGGAAAACTGTACGATGGAAATACTGCAGACGAAGTTTATCCGCAGAAAAAAACATTAAACACCAGCGAATGGAAATTTGACAAACCTGCGTCAACAACAGGTATTAAAGAATAACGGCATAAAATTTTGAAAGTTTTTTGCCAAAATAAAATTTCAGTACATTAATAATTCCTGGAGTTTTTTTCTGGCAAACAATCAAGAAAAAGAATAAAAAATTTTTTAATAATCAGCCATCCTGTATTTTGCGGGATGGCTTTTTTTATTGATGTGTTTTCTTTGTAAAAAACTTTCTGTATCAATTTTTGTTTTTAATAAAAACGCATCAAACTCCAATCCTTCAAGATCAGATCCCTTTAAAAAATTTTATTAATAAACGAACACTTGCATTTTTAATCTTTAAGCATGAAGTTTAAAATATTACTGTTTTTTATTTTTTTGCTGCCTGCACTTTTACACGCGCAGTCAAAAGATAGTATTAATGTTTTTTATAAAACGCGCGGCGCAATAATGATGGCCGTAAAAGCAAAAGACGGTATTGTAATCGTTGCAGATTCCAGGCTTGCCTATCGTTTGTCGGATACTGGCCAGGTGCTTGCTTACCAGGATGGCCAGCCAAAAATTTTTCCGTTAAAAAAATTTGCGCTTGCTATCGTTGGCAATTTTACCGACGGAAATATTACCGTAAAAAAAATTATTTCAGATTTCAGCAATTCAAACCCTGCTTATAATACGCCGGAAGAATGCCTTTACCGTTTCGGTTTATTTATCAAATCAAAATACCCGGCTTATTTTAAAATACTTAATAATAATATTATTATCGCTGCAGGTTATTGCCCGGAACCAACCATTTCTATCTTAATAAAAAACGTAACACACACGATAAGAAATAAAGACTGGGTATCAAATGTATCAGCGCAAATGGATTCGCTGCATTTATATACTGCTTCCAAAAACAGCACCAGCAAGCGTTTGGGCGATTCTGCAGAAAAAGCTATGAAAGATTATATAAAAATTTTTCATACAGAAAATGAAATGGGAGGATTTTTTTCTGCGTTAAAAATAAATCCTGATAACTCTTACAGTTGGCAAAAAAATGATTTTTCCGAAAACGGTTATCTTTCAGAATGCGAAGCAAACCACGATTGGTTTTTTGATAAAGCAAACATTCATTACATAGATTCGCGCAGCAAAAAATTGATGAACGAGTTTGATAAAACCATTAAAAGAAAATGCAGGTATTAATTCTTTTAATGTGGAAATGTGAAAATGAGATGATGTGAAAATTATTAATGCCTGGAAAAAACTAAAAGTAAAAAATAAAAAATAAATCTTTCAATTATCTGCGAATTGTCATCTGCCATCTGTCAACTAATTTTGTACTAAGCATTCGGATTTCTATTAAGCTTCATTGGCGTCGCACACTTTTACTTTCTGTCCTTTATTCGGCGGTTTATTAATAACAAGGAAAATTATTAATAAATACTTCAGCCATCTTCAACAAAGTTTGCAGCTTGTGTTTTGATAATCAACTTCATAAAATTTTCTTTTAAAAAAATAATTGATTGGGTATTGCATTTCTAATAATGCGATATTATCTTACATGCCAATAGCTCGTACTTTAAAGTCTGTTTCCATGAATAACCATGATTGAATTCGTGTTATTCACCTCAAAAAACAGATGTTATGATTCACACAAAAGAACTCCGCTACGGAAACAAAGTACTCAACAGAAACGGTGATGTTATTACAGTGCAGCAAATACTTTGCAACACGCTGGTATATTACAGCCAGATTGAAGTAAACAGAGAACTTGTTGTTGCGCAAGGGCCTTACCTGCATGAGTATTTTACAGAAATGAATGAAGTAATTAAAGAAGTTGATTACAATGAAATTGAACCGATATCAATAACGCCGGAAATTTTAAAAAAATGCGGCTTCAGAAATTTTTTGCGCGAAGAATGGATTTTAAGCATCGGCTGCAGCCACATCGATTTTGAATTTAATAATGATGGCTTGAAATTCAGAAGCCCGGCGCCTTCGCTGGTAAGTATAAAATATCTTCATCAACTTCAAAATTTTCTGTACGCAATATCAACACATGAACTTGATATTGAATTGTAAAAAAATGATGCATTAATTTTATTTTGTAAAGCAGTTTATCAGTTGGGCTTTGTATTAATGAATTTATTTTCATTAATACAAAGCCCAATTTTTGTATTAATAATTCTTTATCCAATTTTTATAAACAATTGTATATTCATCGTATCCTGATGCAATAATATCTAACAAAAAAAATTTTCTACAATGGCAAATAAAGAAATTTCGGTGGTAGATAAAGATACAGGGCAAAATATTTCCGTAGTTGGAGATACCTATCGTATTTTAATTTCCGGTGAAGAAACAGATCATCATTATGCGGTTATTGATATGCTGGTTCCACCCGGTGGCGGCCCTGGCCCGCATGCGCATAAAGACATCCAGGAATGTTTTACGTAGTTGATGGTGAAGTTGAATTTAAAATGGAAAGTGCAAAACATACTGCTACCAAAGGTGCATTTATTAATATCCCTTTGGGCGGCGCTGTGCATTGTTTTAAAAATACAAGCAATAGCGTTGCGCATTTATTGTGCACGGTTGTTCCGGCAGGATTGGATAAATTTTTTGAAGAAATTGGCAAGCCAGTTGAAGCTGGAAAATTTTTGCCGCCACCAGATTTAAAACCGGAAGATTTACAAAAACTAAAAACAATTGCAGAAAAATACGGTCAACAATTATTTCCACCAGATTATTTGGGATAACATTAATCTGACTAATTTATAATAAAAAAGCCACTGAAATTATTCAACGGCTTTTTTATTATATTAATGGTTTCTTCTTTTAAAAATCTACACCCATAGAAAATTGCAACAGTGGGCTGCCACCAAAAAAAGTATTCATTTGCCAGCCTGCATCCAAACGCAAAAAATAACCAAGCAACGTACTGCGCGCACCAAAACCATAGCTGCCCGCAAAAGGCCCGATGCCGCCGGCTCTCAGCAACACATTCACATTTTGTCCTGTAAATACTTCTGTCGGCCTGCCGATTTTATTATAAGCGCCATTCCACGCAGTGCCCAAATCAAAAAATTGTATCAGTTGAAAATTGCGTAGGAAAGCATTATTAATAGGCTTATTAAAAAGCGTTGTAAAAACAGGTAAACGGATTTCACTGTTAATGATAACATCATTGTTTCCATTGGCAACATTTTGCTCAAAACCACGAAGGTTGACAGCAAGCGATTGAAATGCATAATAAGAATCCTGAGCAGGCTGCGGCAATTGATTTGCTTTTGGAAAAAGCCAGCCATCTGTTCCGCCGAGGTAATATAAAATTTTCTGGTTGCCCCAAGAAAAATCACCGGCAGCGCGAACAGCCCAAATTAAATTTCTAAAAATCGGATAGTAGTTGCGCGCATCAAAACCAAAGTTGAACATCATGCGCCCTTCACCGCTTACAGGCGCATTCATTTGCGGATCAAAATCCATATAAATTTTATAACGCAAACCATTCCAAATGTTGGTTGCTTTTAAAATTGTATTATCAAAAACGTACTCAAGATGCAGCATTGCGTATGTTTCTTTATTTGCATCCTTCGCTGTTAATGCGATTGAATCAGAGAAAAACGAAGTGCCCGTTGGTTGCAAAACCCATTTGCTCGTTCTTATTCCGAAAGATAAACGCAGGCTGCGTATTTTATCAAACGGATATTTAATAACGGCCTGATAAAGATTTGTAATTGATTTTGCATAGTATGGACTGCCTTGTGCAAGGCTTGCCGGCGTTGTAATATCAGCCTGTCCTATTTCAGCAACGCGATCGTAGATTAATGAATAATCAAACAATCTTTTAAGATAATCAACACGTCCAAAATACTCGCTGCCACCATCTAAAAATGAAGATGTGCTTGGCGTAAAGGTATTGCCAGAAACGCTTTCAGGATTGCTTGAACTTCCACCAAAAAGTGGCAGGCGAACAGCACCGGTAAAACGCAAATCTTCAAACAAATCAAAAACAGATGCTTTAAACATACCACTAAACGCATCTGCGCCGGAAAGATTAATTGGCAGAGAACCTGTGTACGGCTGGTATTTATTAATGAGCACATCATTATTAAATCCGGCAGAAAAATTATCAACAGAAAATTTTAATTTATAATCAAGCAGCTTTGCTTTTTTTAATAATGGCTCTTCATCAGGTTGTGTTTTTGCAGCTTGCGGCAACACGGCCGTGGTTTTATTTGCAGCAGTATCTTTTTTCTCTTTCTCAAATTCATTTTCAAAAAAATCGGTTTGCTTTTTTGCCGAGTCTGCAGAAGTTAACCGGATATTAAGCGTTTGCCCACTCTGCACCTGCGTTGCAAGTATTGTTTGTTTGCGGTATTCTGTAAGTTTCGGATTAATGTTTCTTTTCTTTAATGCCGCATCATCAACTTTTAATTTGTATAAAAATTTCAAATCGCCTTCTTGCCTTACTTCGCTTACTTGCCCATTATCACCTGCAATTTTTGTTTCTTTTAATCCGCTTTGATAATTTGTAATTGGAAAAACATAAGCAGAATCTTTGGTAATAGAAAAAGCATACATCGAATCCGGTTCTGTTTTTTTGTTGGCCCTTAATGCAGAATCCAATTCTTTTGCATCAGGATTATGCAACAACTCGTCACCAATTTTATAAACCGTATCAAGGCCTGCGCGCTGTGTGGTAAAAAAACCTGCATAGCGGTTTGAGATGCCATTTTCATCTGCAATAAAAGTAAAATGATAATTGTTGTATTGCGTTGGATAACGCGCATCGCCATATCTTAAATGGCTGAGTTGTGAAATTTGTTTGAACTCACTTTTGTTCCAGTTGTCAACCAAAAAAATATTGTACCTGTTTGTTGGCACAACGGTATCAGAAATTGAAGCAACACCAGCCGGACGGTTTGATGAATAAATAATTCCAGTTTTACCAGGAAAAGAAACAAACGTGGCATCCAAATCTGTGTATGGATCATTGGTAATTTGCTCGTCTGTTTGTTTATCCATTTTATAAACAAAAATATCTGACTGCCCTTTTTTGACGCCGCTTATTAAAAGCGTATTATTATCAAGCATGTATTTCATATCCTGCACCTGCTCGTAAGGCAGGTCTTCAACTATTGGTTTATAATGGCGAACAATATCATACACAAACAAATGCACTTTGCCTTTTGTCCAATAAGTAACAGCAAGCCGCGTGCCTTTCGGGTCCCAGGATATTAATGGATAATGCGGATTAATTTCATTCTCATTCGTGCGTATTCCGCTCGACCATAATATTTTTCTGTTTACAAAATTTTCATGCAATACAACGCGGTATTGGCCGCGCACAAATTCAACAACCGCATAAGTTTGGCTGCGTGGTGTTGGGTTTGGGGAGAAATGAAAAAAATCTTTTGTCGGGCTTACATCTTCAACAACTGAAACAATCCCTTTAGGAAAATTGCGGCGGCCGCGGATATCCTGGTTATACATTTCACCTTCCTGATCCATAAAGTCTTTTAATACATCTTTAAATTTCTTTTTACAGATGCGTTCAGAAGCTTTATTGGTATTGCGGTAAACGCGGGAGAGGTATAAAAAATACGTTACGTTTTCTTTCTTATATTTATTTGCAATGTAATTCCAAAATGCATGGCCGGCTAAATTTGGCTTCTCAAAAGCAAACTGGTAAAAATTATTATACCTGCCAGAAAGTATTGCAGACTTTAATTGATCATCCAAATCTGTGCTCCAGTTTTCTCCAACATATTCAATGTATCCATCGGTAAGCCATTGTGGCAAATCCAGCAAAGCCTGGTTGGCAGCAAATTCGCCAAGGTCATCTCCAAACAAAATATTTTCAACTAAAATACGCGCAAGCCCTTGCCTTACCTGAATGCGTAATTTATTTTGATCGTCAGTTGAATATAAAATTACTTTGTTATTAACCAATTTTGTAATGCCGCCGGTTGTTTGCCAATCCATACTGAGGCCGATGTTGGATTGCTCCATATCATTAAAACTGTTGTATACAACAAGGTTTGCGCGGCGCTGCAAACCATATTCAACAAATTGTTCAATGCCCGGCAATTCTTTTTCTGCAAGTTGCGCAACAAACTTGGCTAGCGGCTGGCCATTATCATAAAAATAAGTATTGAAATTTTGGGTTTGATAATATTTCCATTTCATTTTGGTGTACTGCAAACGGTTTTTACCGAACTCAACAGTATTCACCTGCGCAGAACTATGGCAAATAATTATCAACAAACTTATAATGACTAAAAAAAATTCTTTTCGCTTCAGCATATTCTGATAAACTTGCATACCTAATCTTTGAATTTTTAAAGTTATAACAATCCCTATTATCGGGGAAATTCATTTTAACCGCAAAATAGTTGCTAAATGCTTATTATAAAATCTTTTGTGTTCAGCCCAATCCAGGAAAATACATACGTGCTTTACAACGATAAGGATGCCTGCTTAATAATAGATCCCGGTTGTTATTTTGGTAACGAACGCCGGGAGCTGCAACAATTTATTAATGAAGAAAAATTAGTGCCGGAAATTTTATTGAATACACATTGCCATCTCGATCATGTTTTTGGAAATAAATTTATTCATGATGAATATGGATTAACGCTACACATTCACGAAAAAGAAAAAATAGTGCTGGACTTTGCTGCAGAAGCGGGTTTGCGTTGGAATATGCCTTTCGAAAATTACCGCGGCGAAATAATTTATTTGAAAGAAGGCGATAAAATAAAATTGTGTGAAGATGAACTGGAAGTTTTATTTACGCCCGGCCATTCGCCCGGAAGCATTTCATTTTATTGTGAAGCACAAAAGTTCGTCATCAGCGGCGATGTATTATTTAAATCAGGAATTGGGAGAACAGATTTGCCCGGCGGAGATATTAATGTTTTAATTGAAAGTATTAATAAAAAATTATTCAGTTTGCCGGATGATGTAATTGTTTATTCCGGCCACGGATTACCGACAACTATTGGATTTGAGAAAAAGAATAATCCGTTTTTGAAATGAAGATTTATTAATCTTTCTCAATTTTTTTGCTTTTGCTTGTATGAAGTATTGAAACAACAATCACGTCAGCATTTTCAATTTCAAATATTATTAAGTAAGGAAATCGATTAATCTTTAATTTTCTGTAACGATTATTAACAGCAGAATAATGTTGTGGGTGATTGCATATTTTTTCATAACCGCTTTGTACTTCTTCAATGAATTCAAATCCTAATCCAAAGCTTTTATTTTCATACCATTCAAAAGCTTCTTGCAAATCAATAATGGCTTCGGCCTGCAATTTTAAACTATAAATCATTTTTCTTTTTTACCGGTAATAATTGCTTTTGCTTCTTCCCAACTATAAGTTTTGCTTTCGCCGTTTAAACGTTTTGCAGTTCGTTCTTCTAAAATTTTTATTTGATCTTCACTAAGTTCATATTCAAAATCTTCTTCTTCGTTATATTCTTTTGCTAAGGCATATATCAGCTTTATTAATTTGTCATCTCCTTTATCAATATATTGATGAAGTTTCCGGCGAATATTTGCAGAAGTCATAATTTCTTTTTTACAAATTTAATTAATTCTTTCACTGCGTTTACATCTTATTAATCACTTAATCCATTTCCCGATATAAGGCAATCTTTGAAATTCTTTTCGTTCAATTCTTATAACAAAAAGAATAAATGCGCCGGTAAAAATGGTTGCCAATCCTAAACTAAAAATGGTATTGCTCCACAAGCCGATTAAGAAATGATGGATGAAATAAAGCATCGCAACGATAACCATGTAAGCAACTAATTTTTTTGTTGCGTAAGGAATGCGATATGCTTTTTGTCCCCATTTGTAAGATGTTGCCATCATGCTTCCATAACAAATAAATGTTGCCCAGGCGCAAGCCATATAACCAAAATGCGGAATAAAAATATAATTAATAATAAGTGTGAGCGCAGCGCCCATTAATGTAATATAAGCGCCTGCCGTTGTTTTGTGCGAAAGCCTGTACCAGATAGATAAATTATAATAAATTCCTAAAAACATATTGGCGAAAAGCAGGATAGGCACAACTTTCAGGCCTTCCCACATTTTTGGATCGCGGATAATAATCCGTTTCCAGATATCAACATATAATGATGCAATTAAAAACATTACACAAATAATAATCACAAAAAATTTCATTACGCGCGCATAGGTTTTTGGAGCATCTTCCTGTGTTGATTGTTTGAAAAAAAACGGTTCTGCTCCCATGCGAAATGCTTGTACAAACAAAGAAATTAAAATAGAAATTTTATAACAAGCACTGTAAATACCAACTTGTATTGTTGCAGCATCTGCCGGAAGCGGGCTCCATTTTTGCAGCATGATGCGATCAAACGTTTCATTAATAATGCCACCAAAACCCGCAATGGTTAATGGCAATGAATAGATCACAATTTCTTTCCACAACTTTACATTTAACTGCCAGCGGAACTGTATTAATTCTTTCCATAAAACAAGCAATTGAAAAATTGATTGCGTCAAATTTCCAATTAAAACATAGCCAACTCCAAAACCTGCGCTGTATAATAACAACCAAATACTGTCAGGATGTTTTTTTTGCAAACCCGGAAAAACAGATAAGAAAAGAAACGTTACGGTGATATTAATAATAATTCCCGCAACGCGAATGATAGCATATTTTTTTGGCCGGTTTTCATGCCGCAATCTTGCAAAAGGAATGGTTGATATCGTATCAATCGCAATAATAAAAGCGCCTATAGTAATGTATTCCGGATGTTTTGGAATGCCAATAAATGTTGCAATCTGCTGATTAAAAAAAACCGTAATTGCTGTGATAATAGTTGTACTTATTGTAAGCGAACTTAAAATAGTATTGTAAATATCATTTTCATGTTCCTTCTTTTGTATGTAACGAAAGTACGCGGTTTCAAAACCGAACATGGTGAGCGTATATAAAAAAGGCGTGAGGGAATACACCAAACTCATTTGCCCAAATTCCGTTGTGCCGCGGAACTGGTGCGTTAAATAAGGCGTTAATAAAAGATTAAGAAAACGGGCAAAAATGGAACTTACTCCATACCACATTGTTTGCCCTGCTAATTTTTTTATACTGCTCAATCAAATGGGTTTAGTAAACAAAAGTAAAACATCATTGCACAACGAAAATAAATACATGATTATTCTTACATCCTTATTTTTGCATAAATAAACTTATTAACTATGAAACGGATTTTTTTATTATTGGCAACAACATTTGCATTAACCACATTCACCTTTGCACAGGATGCGCCAACAACCGTGCATGCACCTGCGTATGAAGGTAGGATAGAATATCAAAAAACGCAGCAACCCGTTGCTATTATTGAATTGCCTTACAGCCAGGATGTGGTTGATAAAGGCATTAAAGATTATATGGGCAAACGTGGTTATAAAAGTTCCAGCACAAAAGGTTTTGACGTTTTCAGGAGCGCAAAATTTGATGATAATTCAGAATCGAATGATTTATATTTTAAAACAGATCGCAAAAGCCGCAAAGAAAAAGATGTAACCGTAATTACTTTGCTGCCTGCAAAACCAAACCAGGACATACTTACACGCATCGGCGATAGTTCTGTTAATGATAAAATTGCTGCTGCAAAATCTTTTCTTGATAACCTCGTTCCTTACCTTGATGCACACAATACAGATGTGCAGGTGAACACACAACAAGAGGCATTAAAAAAAGCGCAAAAAAATTTAACGGGTTTGCAAGATGATCAATTAAGCCTTGAAAAAAAACAAAGAAATTTAATTGCAGATCAGGCGCAAAATAAAACTGATATTCTTAAACAAACACAGGATATTACAAATACAGTTACTTCCGATGATAATGTAAAAAACAAAGCACAAAAAAAGATGAACAAACTACTTGATGAACAAGATAACCTCAATAAAAAATTAAGAAAAGTACAATCGGAGCTTGATCAAAATAAAATTGACCAGGACAAACAAACGCAGGAAGTACAAAAGCAACAACAAATTTTAGATGCATTTAAAGCAAAACAAAAAACCAATTAATTTAATTAAGCTTTATTAATAAATAAAAAAGCCGGACAAAATTGCCCGGCTTTTTTTATAAATTTATTCGGAAAGTTTTATTCTTTTTCTTCCTGACTTAATTTCGCCTTGTTTCTTTTTCGACTCAATTCTTTTTTCTTTAGATTTTTTTGAAGGCTTTGTTGCAACGCGCTTTTTTTGTTTTATTAATGCCTTTTCGATTAATGCATTCATCTTTTTAATCACTTCTTCTTTGTTGCTCAATTGCGATCTGTGCACTTGTGCTTTTAATTCTTCAACAAAACTTTCAATCAAATGATCAACTCTGTATCTTTTTTTACTGTCTTTATTATCAATCATCGGGTCACTAAAATTATCTATGTGCCCGCTTGCTTTCCATGTTGTCGGATGCATAAAAATAGCAGCATCAATACCAACAATATTTTCATGCAGTTGCGTCATACTTTTCCACCAATAATCTTTGATGTTTTTTTTCAGTTCGCTTCCATACTGGCCATAATCATACACAGCGCTTAACCCATCATAAATTTCACTCGATGGAAAAATAAATCCATATTCTTTGCAATGCGAAATGATTGCCTGGAACTTGTTGTTATCGTTTGACATAATGGGTGCAAATATAAGTATGAACTGCGAAGTATAAAGTATGAACTATAAACTATGAAGTATGAAATTTCTTTTTTTATAATAACCCGAAAAAAAACAAGAAAAAATACTTCATAGTTTATAGTTCATACTTCATGCTTAACTTACATTAATAACAAAACAACATGCCTTCTCCATTAGAAATTAAACAAAAGAAAATTCCACTGCTGGAAAAATTCGGCATTTATTATTTGGATAAATTCGGCAAGCGCGAACTCACGCATCATGTTTTTGATTTTACAGATGAAGAATTAAAAAAGAAAATAAACCGCATTTCAAACAAAGGAATTTTTTTATCAGCATTAACAGGTTTGGTGTTGGTTTGGCCAACAGTTTATATTGATTTATTAAAACAAAATGAACCATTTATAATTCATTATGCATGGACGATTGGCGTAACAATTATTTCCATCTTTATTGAATTTTATTTGCTTTTTATCATCACCATAAAAGCTGTGCATGAAGTAAGTGAACTCATCAATATCCATTCTCACAAAAAAGATTTTTTACAAAACGGGCCTTTTAATATTACCAGCATTCTCGCAAGAGCCGCGCTGGAACTGCCTGATCCGGAAATGCAGATTTTAGGGATTGATCCTTTTGAAAAAGTTTCGAAGAAAAATTTATTAATACTTGGATTGTTATACAAGCTTAAAATCACGCTCACTAATTTGATTGGAAAATTTATTTTAGGCAACACAATCGGAAAAACAATTATTGGAATTTCTATAAATTATATTGCACTTCCTGTTGAATGTTTTTGGAACGGCGTTGTGTTAAAACGCGTGGTTGATGAAGCGCGTTTGCGTTTGTTCGGTTTTGCATTAAGCAATCATATTGCAGATAATGTGTTGCATGATCATTTGATTGATCAACTATCTCCCGAAGCAAAAATTGGTTGCATACGCGCAATAGGAAATGCTGTTGTGATGGCGCAAAATTATCATCCGAATATGATTGTGTTGTTGTTGCGCTTTCAGCATTTACTGCACATTAATAAAGATTATAAATACGATGACTGGAATTTATTTTTAGAAACATTAAAAAATGTAAGCGAGAAGGAACGGGATTTTTTATTGGATCTTTTTACCATCGCCGCATCATTTGATGGAAAAATTTCCAAGCTTGAAGCAAATAATATTAAAGCTGCTTATGGTGAATATTATGATTTATACCTTCCAAGATTATTAAAACTTACCGCACACATGAAAGCCGGCAGGCTCAATGCTGCCGCGGCTTTGTGCAAGATTGATTTTATTGCGGGATGAGGTCAGTTAACGGTTGACAGATGACAGTTGACGGATTTAATTTTCTGTCAACTGTCATCTGTCAACGGTCAACTTTAAAATTATTCTTCCAAATCAATCCGCGCCTTCTCTTCTTGTTGTTGCAAAGATTTTTTTGATTCTACTTCTATTTGCTGCACCCACACTGCATAATCATTTGGATAAATTTGCGAACCTGTTTGCACGGCATATGCTCTTGTAAATTCTGCGCCGAAATACAATATCATAGCAGAATAATAAACCCATAATAAAATTACAATAACAGAACCCGCAGCGCCGTAAGCAGAACTTAATTTACTGTGGCCGAGATAATATCCGATTAAAAATTTTCCGGCTAAAAATAGTAATGCTGTTGTTAAAGAACCTGCGCGCACATGTTTCCATTTTATTTTTGCGTCGGGCAAAAATTTAAAAATGATTCCGAATAAAAAAGCTGTTATTAAAAAAGTAATCAGCATATTAAAACTATACACCGTAAAAACTTTTGTGCCGGGAAACATTTGTGTAAGCTTTTGAATAAATGCATCCATCAAACCATTTATTAATAAAGAAACCATTAATAAAAAACCCAAACACACAACCATCGAAAAAGAAATCAACCGGTTAATCAAAATTTTTAACCAGCCTTTTTTTGGTTTTGCTTTTAATTTCCAAATACTGTTAATAGAATCTTGTATCTCACCAAACACGCTGGTGGCGCCGATTACAAGCGTTACCAATCCAACAATGGTTGCGAAACCTGCCTGATTTGATAATGCTGCAGATCGAATTGTTTGCTGAATTTGCAAAGCAGCATCTTTGCCAACAAAGTTTGCAATCTGTCCGTAAATCGTTCCTTCAATTGCCTGGCGCCCATAAAAAATATCGCTTATTGCAATGATAATAATCAGCATCGCTGGCAAAGAAAAAATAGTATAATACGCAAGTGCCGCACTCAATTTTAAAACTTTATCATCAACAAAATCTATTGAAGATTGCTTTATAATTTTCCAGATTAATTTAAAAGATAAGCGCATAATATAATATCCAATTATTGATTTACTGCTTGCTTGTTATATTCATGAATGTAATATTGAATATAAGGAAGCTCAAAATCTTTATTCTGATTATAAATATCAACAAGTGCTTTATTGTCGCTGATAAGATCCAAAAAATCTTTTCGATGCTTTTTATTTCCTGAAAGCATTCCTGAACTTTTTACTTCAACAAGTTTGCCTTCTTCTTTTTCTGCAAAAAGCTGTATACTTTTCGTATTGCCAGTTATCATGCCAGGATTTTGGGCAGATGTCGTAACCAATGTTGTAATATTTGCGTACAAACTTATTCTGCCAATTTCAAGACACCGAAAAAAAATGTGACGCGTTTTTTCCGGCAATGCTTTGTTTTTATATAAATGATTTTTATCAGATTCATAATACGCATCTACATTATTTACATCGACAGAGTATCTTCCAGAATCCGACATTAAACTAGTTGGGTATCCGAATGTATATTTTAGAACACCATACACGGTGTCTTTTTTAAAAGTTACAATGTAGTCTGTGCGTTGAGAAAATACATTAACAGAAAATAAAAAACTTATAAAAACAAAACCTGTAGAACGAAGTATAAAAAGCATAGGAAAGATTTTTAATTAAAACTCGGTTTATAATTTTTTATTATTAATGTGCCTGTCTGCATCACGGATATTTTTCTTGTCAAAATTCTTTTTTAATGCATCGGTTAAGTCAACGCCTGTTTGGTTTGCGATGCATAATAGAACCCACAACACATCAGCCAATTCATCAGATAATTTTTTGCCTTGGTCAGATTCTTTAAAAGATTGATCGCCATAAATCCGGCTCATCAATCTTGCCACTTCGCCAACCTCTTCTGTTAATACAGCCATGTTGGTCAATTCGCTGAAATACCGCACACCAGTGGTTTGTATCCAGTTGTCAACTTTTTCCTGCGCTTCGCGTATTGAAATATTTTCTATTGACATTAATAAAATTTTATTCTTTATTTTTTGTGTCGATTACAATTGTAACAGGCCCGTCATTTAACAATTCCACTTTCATATCTGCGCCAAATTCTCCGGTATAAATTTTTTTTTCTAAATCATTTTCCAGTTGCGCAATCATTTTTTCATACAAAGGAATTGCAATAGCCGTTTTGCTTGCGCGAATATATGAAGGGCGGTTTCCTTTTTTTGTAGATGCGTGCAAGGTGAACTGGCTTATTAATAAAATATCTGCATTAATATCTTTTAAAGAAATATTCATCACATCATTCTCATCATTAAAAATGCGCAGGTTAATAATTTTTCCACTGAGCCATTCAATATCTTCCGCGGAATCTGCATCTTCAATTCCTAACAAAATCAATAAACCATTTTTTATTTCTGATTTTATTTTTTCATTAATAGTTACACTTGCACGGCTTACACGTTGAATAACTGCACGCATTTTTATAACGCAATTTTAATTTGTAATTTTATGCTATGAAGATAGATGTTTCCAAAGAAATGAGTTTTAAAACAGCACG
>Ga0206963_10238_pt1 | contig 17272 bp, 8 predicted proteins | sample Alteio_BWOrgHeat_28_FD_152958 | JGI IMG/M metagenome (GOLD analysis project Ga0206963, IMG submission 152958) | Enriched cells from forest soil in Barre Woods Harvard Forest LTER site, Petersham, Massachusetts, United States -... | ecosystem: Environmental > Terrestrial > Soil > Temperate forest >... | reverse complement strand
CGTGTTGATATAAAAAGTTTATCAAGTTTTATAACGGCTTATCAAACCATTACAAAATTAAAATTGGGAGAGCTTTGGGCAATTCCAATTATGCTAAGGCTTGCATTAATAGAAAATTTGCGCAGGCTTGCTGCACAAATTGCGATGGACAGGATTTATCAAAACCTTGCAGATTATTGGGCAGAGCAAATGACGGATACAGCAGAGAAAGATCCTAAAAGTTTGATACTTGTAATTGCAGATATGGCGCGCAGCGCGCCGCCAATGGTGAGTTCGTTTGTTGCTGAATTAACAAGAAAATTACAAGGCAAAGGCCCATCACTTGCATTGCCACTCAATTGGATTGAACAACGCTTATCAGAAACAGGACAAACAAGCAACGAACTTGTTTATACAGAAATTCAAAAGCAGGCAGCGGATCAGGTTTCTATGAGCAATAGCATAAGCAGTTTGCGTTTTTTAGGAACAACTGATTGGCGCGAGTTTGTAGAAAGTACAAGCGATGTTGAAAAAACATTGCGTGAAGATATTAATGGCGTGTATGGTAACATGGATTTTTCTACACGCGATCGTTACCGGCATATTGTTGAAAGAATTGCGAAGAGAAGTAAAATGACTGAACAGGATATTGCAAACATGGCAATTCAGTTTGCAAAAAAAAGCGCTGCAAAAAATGATCAGGATAAGAGAACATCTCACGTTGGATATTATTTGGTGGGCAAAGGAATTAGGCAAACTGAAAGAGCTGCAAAAATGCGTTTTTCATTTGGTGAATATTTTCGAAGAGTAATTTATAATTCACCACTTTTATTTTATGCTGGATCTATAATTTTATTATCATTATTATTTGGCGCATTACTTTTTGCGAAAGCATATGGCGAAAATTACAAGCCCTGGATATTAATAACTGCAGGAATTTTTTCAGTATTATGTACAAGCCAGCTTGCTGTAAGTTTGGTAAACTGGCTTACCACATTAGTAATAAGCCCACGCGAATTGCCACGTATGAATTTTTCAAAAGGCATTCCGGAAGAAAGCCGCACGATGGTTGTTATTCCTACCATGCTTATTCACCCTTCAGATATTGAATTGCTTGCAGAAGCACTGGAGGTGCGGTTTTTAGCGAATAAGGATGATCATTTACATTTTGGTTTATTAACAGATTTGAAAGATGCGAAAGAAGAACATTTGCCTGAAGATGAAAATTTAATTCAACTCGCCAAACAAAAAATTGAAGAATTAAATACAAAATATAAAACGATACAGGATAATATCTTTTTTCTTTTTCATCGCCCGCGCCGTTATAATGCGAAAGATAAAATATGGATGGGCTATGAACGCAAGCGCGGAAAATTATCTGAATTAAATGCATTGCTTCGTGGGCACGGGCAACAATTTTTTTCAGTAATAACTGGCAACCAGGAAATATTGCCATCGATAAAATATGTTATCACACTTGATACGGATACGCAATTGCCACGCGATGCAGCATGGAAAATTGTTGCAACAATGGCGCACCCGCTTAACCATGCATTATATAATGAAAAGAAACAACGCGTAACGGAAGGTTACGGAATTTTGCAGCCACGTGTTGAAATGAGCATTGCAGGATCAAGCACGTCTCTATATGCGCGCATTCATGGAAACGACCAGGGAATCGATCCTTACACGCGCGCAACGTCTGATGTTTACCAGGATTTATTTGAAGAAGGATCTTTCATCGGCAAAGGAATTTATGATGTTGATATTTTTACAAAAACATTAGAACATCGTTTTCCTGAAAACAGGATTCTTAGCCATGATTTATTGGAAGGATGTTATACGCGTTGCGGATTATTAAGCGATGTACAATTGTATGAAGAATATCCGCTGAGTTATAATACTGATGTAAAACGGCGCCACCGCTGGATTCGCGGGGATTGGCAAATTGCTGCATGGCTGCTTCCATTTGTTCTGGGAGAAAATAAAAAATTAATAAAAAATCATTTGTCAGGTTTATCACGTTGGAAAATTTTTGATAACCTGCGCCGCAGTTTAGTGCCATCTGCATTATTATTATTGTTATTATCTGGCTGGATAATTTTTCATTCTGCCTGGTTTTGGACGTTATCAGTCATCGCAATGGTTTTGCTTCCGCACCTTGTTGCAACGGCTGGCGATGTAATAAGAAAACCAAAAGATATTTTACTTGAACAGCATTTTATAGATTCAATACATGCTGCTACAAATAATTTTATTCAAACATTGTTTACAATTGTTTGCCTGCCTTATGAAGCATATTATACGCTCGATGCGATTATAAGAACAAACTGGCGCATGTTTATTTCTCACAAACATTTGCTGGAATGGAACCCATCACACAATACAAAATTAACGGCGCCAAAAAATATATTTTCTTCCTACTTATACATGTGGTTTGCACCATTCACTGGTTTATGCATGCTTGTTTATGTAATTATTTCGAAGCCGATAAATTTATTAACAGGCTTGCCAATTCTTATTTTATGGATGGCATCACCGGGCATTGCTTGGTGGCTGAGCCTTACACTAACGAAAGCAAAAAATATATTAACAGCCGAACAAATTATTTTCTTAAGAAAATTATCCCGCAAAACATGGGCGTTCTTCGAAACATTTGTTGGTAAAGAAGATAACTGGTTGCCACCTGATAATTACCAGGAACACCCGGTATCAAGAATTGCACACAGAACATCGCCAACAAACATTGGCCTCTCATTACTTGCCAATCTTTCCGGTTGCGATTTTGGTTATATCACAAATGGCCAATTTATTGAACGCACAGGAAATGCAATGGCAACTTTGCAAAAGTTGGAACGTTACCAGGGGCATTTTTATAATTGGTATGATACAAAGACATTAACGATTTTACCACCGAGATATATTTCAACTGTTGATAGCGGAAACCTTGCCGGGCACATGCTTACGTTGTATCATGGCATCATTTCTATACCATCAAAAAAAATTATTGGTGAAGAATTTTTTGAAGGTTTGACGGATAGTTTTTTATTATTAAAAGATCAGGTAAAAGAAATTTCTCTTTTACAAACGTTTGAAGAAACGCTGAATAATGCACGCGAAAATTTTCCAACTGCATTAATAGATTTAAAAAATTGTTTACAAAAATTATCAGCAACCGCTGATGAAATGTTTATTAATATAAAAGCAGATCCGGAAAGTGATTTGTGTTTTTGGGCAACTAAAATTTGTAAACAATGTGCAAATGCATTGCAGGAAATCAATACGCTTATTCCTGCAGAACTATTAATAAATGCGCCGGCGAAATTTATTAATATTCCAATGTTTGATTTTATTCCAACATTATATGAGTTGGCTAATCTTGATAAATTATTATTTAAAAATATTAATCAATATCGTTCTGCTGATAATTCTATCGAAGAAAATAACTGGCTTGATCAATTTGAAAAATATATTGAACAAACAATTTTATTTGCAACCGAAAGATTGCGCACCATTGAAACACTTTCATTAATAAGTATTGATTTTTCAAATATTGAATATGATTTTCTGTATGATAAATCACAACATTTATTAACGATTGGTTATAATGTTGATGATCACAGAAAAGATCAGGGCGCCTATGATTTGCTTGCTTCGGAAGCAAGGCTTGGAATTTTTACCGGAATTGCGCAGGGAAAATTGCCGCAGGAAAGTTGGTTTGCATTAGGCAGGCAACTCACCAATCGCGGCGCTACACCGGCTTTGCTGTCATGGAGCGGTTCTATGTTTGAATATTTAATGCCGCTGTTAGTAATGCCAAATTATGACAACACATTATTGGATCAGACTTATAAATCAATGATTCAAACACAAATAAATTATGGTAAACAACGTGATGTTCCTTGGGGCATTTCAGAGTCTGGTTATAATTTGGTTGATGCAAGTTTAAATTATCAATACCGCGCATTTGGCGTACCGGGATTAGGTTTTAAAAGAGGCCTTGCGGAAGATTTGGTTATTGCCCCCTATGCCACCATGCTTGCATTAATGGTTGCCCCCCAGGAAGCATGTGAAAATCTTCAAGCCCTTACTGCGGACGGGTTTGAGGGCCGTTACGGTTTGTATGAAGCGATAGATTACACAGCATCCCGTTTACCAAGGGGGCAAACAAATGTATTAATAAGATCGTACATGGTGCACCACCAGGGAATGGGTTTTCTTGCACTTGCTTATTTGTTGCACAATAAACCAATGCAAAAAAGATTTGAAGCAGAACCACAATTTCAGGCAACATTATTATTGTTGCAGGAACGTATTCCAAAAGCAATTGCTTTCTATGCTCCTGCTGCTGATATTGCAGATACAAGTGTGCCATCTGCAGAAACAGAAATGCGCATTATCACAACGCCAAACACGCCAATACCTGAGGTACAATTACTATCTAACGGAAAGTACCATGTGATGGTAACCAATAGTGGCGCGGGTTCCAGCAGGTGGAAAGATATTTCTGTTACACGCTGGCGCGAAGACACAACGGTTGACAACTGGGGAACTTTCTGCTATATTAAAGATTTGGAAAACGGAAATTTTTGGTCAACCGGATTTCAACCAACATTAAAACAAACGAAAGATTATGAAGTTGTTTTTTCGCAAGGAAGAGCGGAATTCCGGCGCAAGGATAATAATATAGAAACGCATACCGAGATTGTTGTATCGCCCGAAGATGATATAGAAATGCGCCGCGTTCATCTCACGAACAGATCGCGCAAGCAACGTATTATTGAAGTAACAAGTTATGCGGAAGTAGTGATGGCTTCTGCTGCGTCTGATAATGCGCATCCGGCTTTTTCTAATCTTTTTGTGCAAACAGAAATCGTTCCGCAGCGCCATGCAATATTATGTACGCGCCGCCCGCGATCCGTTAATGAGCAATGCCCGTGGATGTTTCATTTGATGAATGTGTACGGGGCAAAAGTTGAAAAAGTTTCTTATGAAACTGATCGCATGAAATTTATTGGCAGAAGAAATACGCCTGCGCAACCCGTTGCTATGATCAGCAATGATCCGCTTGGCGGCAATGAAGGTTCTGTGCTTGATCCAATTGTTGCAATACGTTACCGGATTATTATTGAACCAGATGCAACTGCAATTATTGATATGGTAATTGGAGTTGGTGAAAATAAAGATGTTTGTCAATCACTGGTTGAAAAATATCAGGATCGGCATCTTGCAGATCGTGCATTCGAATTATCATGGACGCATAGCCAGGTTGTATTAAGGCAAATTAATGCAACGGAAGCCGATGCACAATTGTATGGAAGGCTTGCCAGCTCTGTAATCTATGCGAATGCTTCATTGCGCGGCGACCCTGCTGTGCTTATAAAAAATCAACGCGGGCAATCTGGTTTATGGAGTTATTCTATTTCTGGAGATATACCAATTGTACTTTTACAAATTGAAGATTCTGCAAATATTGATTTGGTAAAACAACTTGTACAAGCGCATGCATACTGGCGTTTAAAAGGATTAATAGTTGACTTGGTTATATGGAATGAAGATCATGGCGGCTATCGCCAGATTTTACAAAATCAGTTACTCGGATTAATAAGTGCAGGTGTTGATTCTGATCTTGCCGACAGGCCGGGTGGTATTTTTGTAAGAGCTGCTGATCAGATTTCTGCAGAAGATCGCATTTTGTTTCAAACTGTTGCGCGCATTGTTATTTCTGATGCAAAAGGTTCGCTTGCGTACCAGGTTAACCGAAAAACTCTTGCGAAGGCAATCATTCCAAACATCACTCCTAAGTTGGCAGTAAACAATCCTGTTATTAATATCACTGAGCCGAAGGATTTAATTTTCTTTAATGATCTCGGTGGTTTTTCAACTAATGGCCGCGAATATGTTATTATAACGAACGATCAAAAAGCAACGCCTGCGCCTTGGGTTAATGTGCTCGCGAATAAAAATTTTGGAACCGTAATTTCGGAAAGCGGGCAAAGTTATACATGGTCTGTTAATGCACATGAATATCGGCTTTCGCCCTGGAACAACGACCCAGTGGGCGATTCAGCCGGCGAAGCATTTTATATTCGCGATGAAGAAAGCGGAAATTTCTGGTCGCCTTCACCATTGCCATCAACAGGAAAATCTTCTTACATAACAAGACATGGTTTTGGCTACAGCATTTTTGAACATCATGAAGATGGTATTCATTCTGAAATGTGTGTGTATGTTGATTTGAAATCTTCTATAAAATTTACTGTTATTAAAGTAAAAAATAAATCAGGAAGGCCGCGCCATCTTTCTGCAACAGGTTATGTTGATTTGGTTTTGGGCGATATGAAACCAAAATCTGTAATGCATATCGTTACGCATATGGATGCAGACAGCGGCGCATTAATGGCAACAAATCATTACAATGGCGAGTTTGCAGAACGCGTTTGTTTTTTTAATGTAAATGATAAAACAAAAACATTCACAAGTGACAGACAAGAATTTTTAGGAAGAAATGGAACGTTGAAAAAACCTGATGCTTTATCACGCTTATACCTGTCAGGCAGGATTGGCGCGGCTTTAGACCCATGCGCAGCAATGCAGGCAGAATTTAATTTGGGTGATGAAGAAGAATATGAAATTATATTTTCTCTTGGTTCTGGAAATAATTATAATGACGCGAAAGATATTTTAAATCGTTTTCAAACAACAGAAAGTGTACATGATGCGCTTGATAAAGTGCATGCATACTGGCAAAAAACGTTAAATGTTTTGCAGGTAGATACACCAGAACCTTCTTTAAATATTATTACAAACGGATGGTTGATGTACCAGGTTTTGGCTTGCCGTTTTTGGGCGCGCAGTGGTTATTATCAATCCGGTGGTGCATTTGGTTTCCGTGATCAGTTACAGGATTCTATGGCCATTATGCATGTAGAACCTGCGATTGTACGCGAGCATATTCTCACAAGCGCATCAAGGCAATTTCGTGAAGGCGATGTGCAACACTGGTGGCACCCACCTACAGGAAGAGGCGTGCGCACAAGGTGTTCCGACGATTTTTTATGGTTGCCGTTTACTGCGGCGCGCTATGTAAGTTATACTGGTGATGCAAAAATTCTTGATGAAAATATTAATTTTTTAGAAGGCCGTTTATTAAATCCCGGTGAAGAATCTTATTATGATTTGCCCGGCCATTCCAATCAATCTGCAAGTTTGTATGAGCATTGCGTGCGTGCAATAAAACATGGTTTGCAATTTGGTGTAAACGGCATTCCATTAATGGGTTCCGGCGATTGGAATGATGGAATGGATAAAGTGGGTATTGAAGGAAAAGGTGAAAGTATATGGCTTGGATTTTTTCTGTATAAAGTATTAATGCAATTCAGCGAAATTGCGAAACTCCGTAACGACGCGGCTTTCACGCAACAATGTTTGGATGAAGCAGAAAAATTAAAAACCAATCTTAATAAAAATGGTTGGGATGGCGAATGGTTCCGCCGTGCATATTTTGATGATGGCGCACCACTAGGTACATCAACAAATGAAGAATGCCAGATAGATTCAATCGCGCAAAGCTGGTCTGTTTTATCAGGCGCAGTTGATAAAGATCGCACCATGCTTGCATTGCAAATGGCTGATAAAAGACTGGTAAAAAATGAATCGTCATTAATACAATTATTAACGCCTGCGTTTGATAAATCTTCATTAAACCCTGGTTATATAAAAGGCTATGTTCCCGGTGTGCGCGAAAATGGCGGGCAATATACGCATGCAGCAGTTTGGTTGGTAATGGCTTTTGCAACATCAGGAAATTATAAACGTGCGTGGGAATTATTTGCAATGATTAACCCGCTTAATCACGGCCGCACGAAAGAAGAAGTTGCAGTATATAAAGTAGAACCTTATGTTGTTGCTGCAGATGTTTATTCGGTCACTTCCTTAAACGGCCGCGGCGGATGGACCTGGTACACGGGTTCTGCAGGATGGATGTACCAATTGATTATTGAATCCTTACTTGGCATGAAACGCCAAGGAAATAAATTACATTTTGAAACGCGCATGCCGCTTGACTGGAAATCGTTTACACTACGTTATACTTATGAAGAAACTTTTTACAGTATTGTATTTTCACCTGTAGAAGGCGATAAAGAAATGAGTATAACAATTGACGGCGCTGTGCAAACGGAACAATTTATTAATCTTATTAACGATCATACAGATCATCATGTGGAAGTAATTATTAAAAGCGCATAACAACCACCATTAATAAACAAACTCATTTTGAAAGATGCTATTAATCTTTTAAAATGAGTTTTACTTTATCCGTAAATATATCAATGTCAAATGGCTTTGCAAGAAAATCATCTGCGCCGGCTTGCTTGCAGGTTTGTTCTCCATCAGGGTGTGCAGACATCATCATAATTTTTATAAAAGATGTTTCATTATCGTTTTTTATTTTTTTACAAATGTCGCGGCCATCTGCCCCGGATAAAAACATATCTATTAATAACAGCCGTGGGCGCGCTTCTTCAAGCAGCTTCCATAATTTTTCAGGCGTAAAACAGTATTTAACTTTATAACCCGTGAAATTTAAAATAGATTCCATCATTATACAAATATCAGGATCGTCATCTATTATTATCACATCCAATGCTTCTTTCGCCATATAAATTCCCTTATTATTAATAAGCTGTTTCGCCGGCTATAAATTTTAATTAGCACAAGTGTTCACTCATTAATAATTTTTAGTTTTTAAATAGGTATGTATTGAAAACAAAAAATAAATTATTAAAACGATAATGAAATTAATTACCAGAAAAATATTTATTCTAAAATTTAAACTTTTTTCTTATCAGATAAAACCAAAACAACTCCAAGAATAGAAACAATTGCGCCTGCATAAGTTGGCCATCCGATCCAATGGTTTTCTTTTTTATTAATCTGCAAAGGGCCTGCGTCAACTATTTTTTTTTCAGAAGCGACTGAAAAACCTTTAAAAATTATCATAACAATTCCGCCGATGATTAAAATAATTCCAAGTGTTTTCATTGTTTAGTTTTTTAAGTGATTAATAAAAAAATTTATGACGTTAATAATTTTACCGGTGTTGTTAATCCTGTTGGCCCATACAATTCGCCCGACCATTCCTGCGCGGCTTTATTATTTTTTAAAGATTTTGTATATGCGCCAAGCGTTGTAACAATTTTTATGCTGATATAATTATCGCCCTTTTGCACGGCTTTCGAAATATCATATACATGATCGCCGTACCATTTTGTGCCAATAGTTTGCCCATTTACTTCCAACTCAGAAACATCATAAATGTGGCCGAGATCAAGATAGGTTTTATTATTAACTGCATCAATTGCTATTATTGTCTTATATATAATTGTGCCGGAAAAATCTTTCAGCTCATTTATTTGTTTTAAATCCGTTAATGCATGAAGCGTAATTTTTTTCGCAGTATCATTTACATGATTTAAAGTAAGGTTCCAGTCGCTGTTAATAATTCTTTCTTTTAAATTACTTCTGTCAACCGAAATATATTTTTCACCTTCTTTATTATTATCAAACACAATTATTTTTGATTCAGACGGCCCGAGTGAAATTTGCAATAAACCGTTTTCTGATGATGGATATAAATAACGTTTTCCAGTTTCTGCATCCCACAACCATGCTGTTTTTTTATTATTAAAATTGGCGGAAAAACTATGCGCATTGTTTGCACTGTAATTTGTAAAATAAAAAATATCGCGGTCGTTTACTTTATAATACAATTGGCTTACATGATGAACCGGTTCATTAATAACAACATAAGGCGTTAATGAAAATTGTTTTTGCAAATCGCGGTACCAACCGAGCAAATCCTTTGCTGGCGCGGCTACCACGCCTGTTGTTTGCGGATGGCGTTTTAAAATGTTTGCAGAAATTTCTTCAATTTCTTTGCTTTTTTTATCATAACCTTCAAGTCCGGAAGATATGTGTGGCGCCTTTCCAATAAAAATTACTTTGCCGCCAGCATCTGCAAATTTCTTAATTGCTTTTGCAGTTTCAGGTTGCATTGTTTCTACTTCTATTAATATCAATGTATGGTAACTTCTTGTATTAAAATTTATTTTTCCTTTATTAATAATTGATTGTTGTAAAATATGTTCAGAAACATAATCGCAGCCATTTCCGTTTTGATGAATTGCTTCCCAAACATGATGCACATACAACGGATAAGAAACGCGCGGAAAAGGATCGCGCTGAAAACCAGATTTAGAAGCCAAATCTGCAAGCGGATGAAGCACAGCAATATCAGCCTGCATCACTGAATTTTGAAACACAGAAGACATCCGCGATTTATAATCAGACCACAAACGGAAGTAAGGCCACCATGTATTTCGCTCATTAAAAAAACTTCCATAGCGCAGCCAACCTGGGAAAGGCGCTTCCAACGGCGTATAATTAAAACCATGCAAAACAGAATGTGTAACACCTGATAAATTACTTTGATCACCGGTTAATTTTACACGCTCTAATGTTGTGCTGAAAATCTGGTTTGTATTCGTCATTTCTTCGCAACTGATCAGTTGCTTATTTGAAAGATGGCCGGCAGAGGAAACAAATTTATTAATCATCGTATAATTTCTGCCACCGAAATTTGGGCTGCCAGGCGTGTCATCAAACTCTTCAATATCAGGAACCCAAATCCATGTTTCACATTCGGGAATATCAATCGTCATGCTCGATTCCAACGGATGACAATCCATTCCATAAGCTTGCATGCGCGATTTTACACCATGCGCCGTGCACCATGTTGTGAATGTTTTTATAAAACGTTCCTGAAATAATTCAACACGCGTAATTTCAAAATCATAATGAATGCGGTTAAGCATCGCTTTTATTTCCGGCGAAAATTTTGAACCATATTCTTCATTAACCGCATTGCCCATTTCGCCAACCTTATATAATATAAATGGAAAATAAGGTTCTACATCATACCCTCTTCGTTGCTTGAATTGTTCAAACATATCATTGCACCAGTTCGCGCCTTCGAGCTCAATACTGTCTGTAAAAAATGCGCGGAAATAATTATTAAGCGGGCCAAGTTTGCCTGTTAATTTTTCTGCAAAACGATTTAAATAATTTTCGACAGCCGTTTTATCGTAATGATTAATAACCGGGCCATTCGCGCCAAGTGCGCCCTGGATAACGCTTTGGTAGCCTGTAAACTTTATAAGATAATATAAAACGTGGTTGCCATCAGGCACGTTTATTTTTATTGCATCATTTTTTATTTGTGCATTTAAATTAATGCCTTCGCCAAAAACATTCATTGCTGCCGGTGCTAAACGAAGCACAAAAAGTTCACTCAATTTATTTTTATAGTTGGATGGCGGCTCAACACTTTCCAACAATTCTTTTTGTGTAAATGAATATTCTTTATTGCCTTCTAAATTTTTTGTGCCCAGCATTATGATTTGCGATTGCTCGCTGCGCGGCACAAACTCACCGCCAAAAGGCCATCCCGATCCAATAATCATATCGCAAATAATACCTTTTTCTTTCGCGCCCTTTACTGTGGCTTCAACAACATTTAACCATTCATCGCTTCCCCATTGCAATTGCGGAATATCAATACCGTCGGCGTTTTCATTCCATTTTATAGGGTTAATTTCCACTCCGCCAATGCCGGCATCTTTCATTACATCAAGCTCGCGCAATGCTTCTTCTTTTGTAACGCGATCTCCATTCCACCACCATCTTACAAACGGCCGATGATAATTTTTGGGATTAATAAACATATCAAACATCGCATCATTTTCCACAGCAGTGTTGCCTGCGCCGAGTTGATTGGATGCTTTTTTTGTTAAACTTAAAAATGGTAACGATGCAGTTGTTAGCGAAGTTATTTTTATAAACTGTCTTCTTTCTATGCTCATATTCCGGTATGTTTTTGGCTAAAACAAATGTAGCGGATAAATATTCAAATTGATAGTCCGCCGCTTCGTGTTTTATTAAAATCTTTTTTATAAGCCTTACGTATATTTCGGGATAAATTAATTTATGCAAAAACAGTTATTAATAATTTTATTTTCAGCTTTCTTTTCAAACTTTTTATTTGCACAACAAAACCTGCCGGTTAAGTACAAAAATTTTGTTTTTAAAAACGTCAATGTTCAAAAAAATATCTCTTATAATAATGCGATTAAAAAAGGAATAAAGGCAAAATATTATTTATTGGATTTCTATGAACCATCGGCTGACACTGCATTACGGCGGCCATTAATAATCTGGATGCACGGTGGCGGATTTAAATTCGGAAGTAAAAATGCAAACGGAACGCCGCTATGGAGTAAATCTTTTGCGAAGCGCGGGTTCGTTTGCGCAGCGATAAATTACAGGTTAAGCAAAAAGAAACCGCTTGCCAAATTTCCTGATTTGGTTGAAGGTTGTTATGATGCAATTGAAGATTTAAAAACAGCCGTTGCATTTTTTAAAAAGAATTATTCAGTGTATAAAATAGATACAAACCGCATAATACTTGGCGGCAATTCAGCCGGCGGAATTATGGCGATGCAAGCCGTTTATAGTAGTAGCAATGACTTACAAAAATTGTTTAATAACGATAGCGCCGCCAATTATAGCAATGCAATTAACCCGATGCATATTGCAGCGATAATAAATTTTTGGGGTGCAATCTTTAATACTTACTGGTTAAAAAATACAAACATTCCGATTGTAAGTGCACAGGGAACGCGCGATAGAATTGTGCCTTTTGAACACAGGGATATTCCGTTGTATGGCACAAATGCCATTCATAAAAAAGCAGATTTATTGCATATTCCAAATGAATTAAAAACATTTGAAGGTTATGGCCATGAATTGCATAAACATTTCATCCCATTTTTTGCAGGAAGCGGAACAAAAAAACGCTGGCGCGAAGCGGAACAATTTGCAGCCGATTTTTTATATGAACAATTGTTCAGGAAGAATTTGTTTTAAAAAAAAATTGCGGATTGTATTTAATTAGTAATCTTATTAATGAATAAAACATTTTCATGCGTAGAATAATCTGCCCATTCACGGGGAAATATTCAGCCATTTAAAATTTATTAATGGTTTAGCAAATCAACATTGCTTAGCAAAAAAAATTCCTGATATTATTTTTAGAAAAGAATTGCAATTGCGGCGAAGTCTTACCCAAAAAACACGCTGCGGCACTCTTCTTGCATTTCATTAAAAAAATATTTTTATGGAAAATGTAAATAAAAATTTAAGCTTCCCTCAGCGCAACTGGTTTTTGCTTTGTGTGCTTGTTGCTATTTTGAGCCCGTTAATCGTGCATTGGGTACAGGCCGGCGCACATAAAGAAGCATACAAACAATCAATTGATATTAAAACAAAAGATCAGTCTGATCAAATTGCTAATCCTCCTAGTTCTGATTCTGCAATGCCTGGTGGAAAAACAGGAATGGACTCAGCCTCTCATTAACTTTGAATTTTGCTGCAGCAAATTTTCACGTTAATAAACTTATGATGAACCCACACCAATGGATGAAAAAAATAATTTAGTAAAAAAAAGATCAGGATTTTTATACATTTTAATACCAGCGTTATTAATATTTATTGGCTTGCTTGGCTGGCAATTTTATAAATATAAATTGGCCAATAAAAATATTACAAAGCTTGTCGACGAAAAAAGTAATGGCTTATACAGCATTCATTACGACAGCCTTTTTATTGATGAACTCAGTGGAATTTTACATGTGAAAAACATAAAAATAATTCCTGACACTGATGTGTACAATCAATTGGTAAAAGGAAAAAAGAATCCTTCAGTTTTATTGAGATTATCAATTCCTTCGCTGGATATTATCCGGTTACAAACTCCGAAAGCCTTGTTGAGCAAGCAAATCGATGGAAATAAAATTGAAATATCCAATGCAGATATTGAACTCGATCTTAATAATTTTTTAAAAGATTCTTCAACATACAATCCTGCAAAAGATATCACGAAAGAATTGCTCGGTAAATTTTTACATATAAAAATTGATAGCGTTCGCATTAATAATTCAAACCTTCTTGTAAAAAATATTCCATCTGGTAATGAAGTTTGTAAAATCGTTAATGCTTCATTTTTATTAACGGATTTATTAATCGACAGCGTTTCAAAAAATGATACATCACGGATTTTATTTTCAAAAAACATTAATGTTGATTGTGATAAAATAGTGCTCTCTTCAAAAATAAAAGATTACCATTTTGATATTGAAAAAATAAAATTTGCAAGCAGCAATAATACATTGCATATTGGCAGTTTTAAAATTATTCCACGATTGCCGGAAGCAAAATTTGAAAGCGTGTGGCCGGTTCAAAGAGATCGATATGATTTTGTGATGGATGATATTGTTTTGGAAAACATCAACCGGCAAAGCATGATGCAAAAAATAATTGAAGCCGATAATTTAATTATTAATAAAAGTTCGTTTAAAATTTACAGGGATTTATCTTATCCGCGCGATACGTTGAGCAGGCTTGGAAAATATCCGCAACAAATGTTAGTGAAAATTCCTGTTCAGTTTTTATTAAGAAAAATAACATTTGTAAAATCATTTATTGAATACAAAGAAAAAAATCCAAAGAGCGACAGCGCAGGAAAAGTACAATTTTATGATGTGCAGGCAACGATGAATAATGTTACCAATATTAGTAAAGAAATTAAAAAAAATAACGAAAGCGTTTTAGTATTCAACTCAAAGTTTTTAAATAAAGCTGCAATACATGCAAAGCTTATTATGTTCTTAAACAATCCTAAAGGAAAATTTTCAATCGCCGGAAACATAGGCGCAATGGATGCTACAGCGCTTAACCCTTTAACAAAGCCAATGGGTTTGGCAAAAATTGAAAGCGGAAAAATCAACAGCGTTGATTTTAATTTTATGGGAAATGATTCAGCAACTGATGGAAAACTTACTATTTTATATGATGATATGAAAGTTTCTTTATTGAAAAAAAATGATGAAGAAAACAAATACACAAAAAAATTTCTGCCAAGTTTATTTGCAAGTGCATTAATAAAAAAATCGAACCCGGAAAAAAATCAACCGCCACGCGTTGCTGATGTACATTTTAAAAGAAACATGAATAAATCGTTTTTCAATCTTTTATGGAAATCTATTTTTACCGGTATAAAAGAATCAGCCGGGATGAAATTATAAAAACGATTACTAAAGCCGCTCACCGAAAATGTTTTTAGTTAACCGGTAGTTTTTGTATTATTATATCTTCATTTAAATTTTATTATTGCCAAATAATGGGTTTAATTAATGCTGATGGTTATTGCAAAAACTATAAATAAAATAAAAATATTTTCATCATTGCTCAGCGATGCGTTTCATGAATTCCAGGAAAACGATCCGTTGCGAATGGCTGCTGCAACTTCATTTTTTGCAACGTTTGCGCTTCCACCGATATTAATAATCATTACAGAAATATTTGGGTTTTTTGGTGACACAAGAATTATACGCCGCGATTTAATTGATCAGTTAAGCAATGCAATTGATAAAAATACAGTATCACAAATTCGCGAAACATTAAGGAATGTACGCTACTTGCCTTTGAACTGGTATGCGCAAGCCGGCGGTTTTATTTTTTTATTATTTGTAGCCACTACTTTGTTTAATGTAATTAAAGGTTCGCTAAACCAGGTTTGGAAAATTCGTTCGAAAAAAAATAATGGAATTGCATTTATGCTTTTATACAGGTTAAAATCTGTTGGTTTAATTATAAGTGCAGGTGTTTTATTTTTTTTAGTCGTAAGCGGAGATTTGAGAACATCATTATTACAGCAACATCATGATGATTTACAAAGTGGTCCAAATATTTTTTTTCAGAAAATATTTTATCATACCATTTCTATGATTGCTGTAACTGCCTGGTTTATTTTAATTTTAAAAACCCTTGCAGATGCACGTCCAGCCTGGAAAGTAGCGATTGCCGGTGGAATTTTTACGGGCATTTTATTCACTGTTGGTAAAATAATTTTAAGATTGCTGTTATCTTATAATAAAGTAAAAACTATTTACGGCGCATCTACTTCAATCGTTTTGTTATTGCTTTTTATATTTTATTCTTCTTTTATTTTTTATTATGGCGCCTGCTTTACTAAAGTGTTGGCAGCGCACATTAATAAATCAATTTTGCCAACAAAATATGCAACGCGTTATGCATTAAAACAAGTTGAATGGAATGATGAGATTTAAAATGATCTCATAAATTTTTTAATAAAAAAAACGGGCAAATTTATTGCCCGCTTTTTCCATTAACCATTATCCATTAAAAATTAAAATACATGTGCTTCGTCTTTTTCATCAACTGCATATTCTGAAACGTTTGTGCCCGTAATAAAATCAATCAAATCATTATTTAATTGTTCTTTTTCAGTTATAAATAATCCGTGTGGTGCACCTTCGTAAATTTTAAAAATCGAATTTTTTATTAATGCTGCCGATTGTTTTCCTGCGGTATCAATAGGAACAGTTTTATCGCTGTCACCATGAATTATTAATGTTGGAATATTTATAGATTGCACATCATCACGAAAATCAGTTGATGAAAATGCTTTCAAACATTCGATAGTTGCTTTAGAAGAACCGCACAGTGCAAGGCTTTGCATCCAATTTAAAATTTCATCGCTAACAGGATGGTTCATTAAATTGACACCGAAAAATTGTTTACCGAAAGTTGCTAAAAATGCTGGCCTGTCTTCCTGCAATTGCATCAGCATTTGATCAAACATTTCTTTTTCTACTCCGTCCGGGTTTGTATCTGTTTTCAACATATATGGTGTAACAGCACTTATCAAAATAACTTTTGAAACCCTTTCACTGTTGTATAAACTGCAATAACGCGCAACTTCTCCACCGCCCATTGAAAAACCTGCAAGCACTACATCATTCAAATCTAACTGTTCAAGCAAAGCTTTTAAATCGTTGGCGAGTGTTGTATAATCGTATTCTCCCCAAGGTTTATCAGACATACCAAACCCGCGCCTGTCGTACGATATAACGCGTATGCCATGTTTTGGCAATTCATTTAATTGGTATTCCCACATATTATGATCAACTGGCCAACCGTGAATTAAAACTACTGGCTGTCCTTGACCGGCATCTTCATAATAGATATTTACCGGCTTTCCTGTATTTTTTTCTGATTGTATGTAAGGCATAATTAAAAATTGAAAATGATTAAATTATTTATCATTAATAAATATTCAAAACGTTTGCCACCAATATTTTACCGGCAAATG
>Ga0206963_10237_pt1 | contig 17274 bp, 7 predicted proteins | sample Alteio_BWOrgHeat_28_FD_152958 | JGI IMG/M metagenome (GOLD analysis project Ga0206963, IMG submission 152958) | Enriched cells from forest soil in Barre Woods Harvard Forest LTER site, Petersham, Massachusetts, United States -... | ecosystem: Environmental > Terrestrial > Soil > Temperate forest >... | reverse complement strand
TTCGTAAACGATTTAAACAGAATGCAACAAATTAAAGCATCTGTTCCAATGATTGGTTATAGTGCATCGGATACTGTTTCTCATTATGGCTACCAGGCAATTGATAGTTTAAATCATGTATTCACTAATGCAACAGGACAGGTAACAAATGAGTATGGCGGATGGATGACAGCGACAACGTCAGGCGGGTGGATTAAATTACAAGTACCTTTTATTGTTACAATAGGGAATTCAATAATTGCTGGTCATCCTGATCATCTCTCTGGTTTAGAAAATAATAATTATAATCAATGGGACGTCCCCGGCCAAATTGGTTATAATCTCAACCGGCTAACTAATATGCCAGTTAGAAATATGGGTATCGGTGGTCAAACTACTGTGCAAATAGCATCAAGGTTTAGAAGAGATGCTCTTGGTTATAATGATGCGGTTGGCGATGGCTATGCCGCTCCAACTATTATGCATAAACCATCATTGATTGTTTTGGAAGGCGGTGTTAATGATGTCTTCAATGGTGTTTCATTAGCTACATCAGAAGCCAAAATACTTTGGATGGTTCAGCAGGCCGCAGAGGCTCAAGTTCCAATAATTGTTTTGAATAGTCCAGGTCAGGGCGGCGGTTTAGGAGCCGCAACACAAACGCAGTTAAATCAAATTTCTGCATTGAATAAATGGGAGGCTTCTGGTATATTGCAGATGTACGGAGCTGTAGTAATTGATTTAAATAGCTTTTGGAATAGCGGCACTTATGGAGGTGTTTCTGCTTACAATAATGACAATTCACATTATAATACAACCTACGTTAACGGTGGAGGAATACATTTTACATCTGCGGGATATGATACACTGGCAAATTACATTTTTCGGTATGGCCATTTGCCAGTACTTACCAAAATTATTTTTTCATCGCCTTTAGACCCTGTCAATTCACCTGCAAATTTTAATAGGCCAACTGGTATTACAATTGGTACCACTACTTACACTTTAGCAAATCAGCCTTATGATACAATTACTCTTACATCACCGATACTTACCGACACGGTTAAAGTAACAATTACGTCATCTGTAAATATACAAGGCACGTCCTCTCAAACAGGCTGGACACAAATAACAGGATTTCTTGATAATAATCCAAATAATGAAATCTGGTACACACAAAAATCTCCCTTTAATGGTGCATATTCAGATAATATAGATTTTACAAGCATTCATATTACATCTCCAACATCAGATGCATTTACCACTTTATTAATTAGTCAAAGTGCTGCTGAATCTTATGGAGATGCGTTGCGAGTTGTTGTTTCTGCGGGTGGTGCAACTATGTATTTAAATGGGTTTACAAACTCTACACCAATAAATACAAACTCGGTTTTAAATGTTTACGGGTCTGGTGGTATTGCAACACAAGGGCCATTTTTTACAAATGATCATAACACAATTATTGGCAACTTACAATTAGGTAATAACTCATCCCCTGGAAACACAGGTTTTGGAATAGGCCTTATAACAGCGGCAATAGATTTTCAATCGGGGTCTGGTGCAACTATTTCAAATGAGATTTTCAGATTTAATAAATGGTCTTCACTTACACCCGGTACTAACAATTCAAATTCAACATTTGGGATAATTAAATCAACAACAGGATGGGGCGATATTGAGGGCGAAGCAGATACTTTATCTGTTCTGTGTTTTATGCCGAACTATAATCAAACAGGGAATGCAAACGTCGTTGCAAGTTATGTGGGAGGCTATTATTTCCAGCCGACAAATACTAACTTAAATAATCTAAAAGAGTTTGGCTTTTGGAACACAGACGGCCACAATTATTTAAATAGTAAAACGGGAACTACAATTATCGGCGTGCATAATCCAGCCTCTCCTGGTGGTTCTGCAAAATTGAATATTAATGACACAGCAAGGAGTTTTTTACCACCGCGACTCACAACTGCACAGCGCAACAATATTGGTTATTTGAAATCCGTAACAGTCGTACAAGGCAGTGGCTATACTTCGAAGCCAACGGTAACCGTATCAGGTGGAACAGGAACAGGAATGAGAGTTAATTGCTATGAACAAACCGGAAACTTGTTAATAGCTCAAATATTAGATCGAGGCTATGGTTATAATCCATCAAGCCCGGTAACATTAACACTTTCCGGCGGTGGTGGCTCTGGTGCTTCTTTCACAGCAGTTTTAAGCGGCGCAGATAGCGGCTCGGTAATTTATAATATAACGACAAACAGGCTTGAAATTTTTAATGGTTCCGCGTGGGTTGGTTATGGAGGAAATGCACGAACTGTTGTCTCTGATGCAGCTTACACGATAACGGCATCTGATAATTTTATTGCATACACAACATTGACTGCAACTCGGGCTGTAACGCTTCCTTCCACAACGAATTTAAACATCAATCAACATTTTATTATCAAAGATGAATCGGGTACTGCGGGTACAAATAATATCACAATTGTTGGAACCGTCAACAGCTCTGTAAATCCGACTGCTATAAACTCTAATGGAGGTATATATAAATTTTACTGGACAGGTACAAAATTTTTAACTGAATAAAAACCAAACAAACATGAAACACTTATTTGTAATTTTTCTATTAGCTATTTCAATTAACAGTAACGCACAATCTAAAAAGGAAAAATTTCCAAAAACAGACTCTGCCAGTTATAAAAAGAATTCCGATTCATTGCTGGTTATAAAAAAATTTTCATTGACCTTAAGTGAAGAGGAATGGGTTGCAATAATGAATTTGATGCGTCATAATTCTTTATTGAAGGCTTCCGTTACAGAAGATTTAATAGAGGAATTATCTAAGAAACTAAAAGCCAATTAATGAAAAAGCTAATCGTTCCTTTCTTGTTTTTTATAGTCAGCACACAAAGTTCATTTGCTGCAATCACAGATACAACCTTTTATCCCTTCGGGCAAAACTCTGGTTATTATGGTGGCCAGTTTACAGACCAGCAAATTTTTGATTTAATGTATGCAGGTGGTGCACGAGCTGTGCGGCCTGTTTTTACTTTACAACAATATTTGCAATACGGAGTGGCTCCGTTTGCGCCGAGGTTTAATTATCCATATCAAACATTAAAGACACGCAACAATGTAATGACTTTAACTGTTGATCCTTATGGTGGAAGCTATGCAGGCCAAAGTACAAAAACCACTGCTGGTGGCAAGCAAAGCCTTCTGCCCGCATCATTAAATTTGCCCGTTTTTAATTCCGATAGCTCTATAAATACCAATAACCTTTGGGCGAAATTTGTTGCCGATGTTTACAATGCGACGCAAGGTTCCTTTCAAACTTATGAAGCGTTTAACGAACCCGATATTAATAATGATTACGTTGCAGCAGAATATGATTCCGCAACCGGAAATTATAATACTTGGGCTACAAGAGAACCAACGCCTGATGAGTTGCCGAATGTTTATGATAGCCTTAGCAGCGAAGTAAGAATTCAACAAATTACATGGCAGGTTATACATCATCTTTCAAACAATACCGTTCGTGTTGCCACTGGCGGTATTTCTATGCGTTACTGGTGGAGGCAAGCCTTAAAAAAAGGCATCGGGCAATATGTAGATGTGCTTTCTATGCACATGTACCCGTATTATTACTGGACTTATTGGACAAATCAAAGTCCTTTGGGAAGTGGCAATCAGCGATACAGTGATATGCTTTTACGTGTAAACGATTCGCTGTATAATGGCATGCAAGTAATCTCTTCGCAAAATGGCGTCTCACCTAATTTGCCACACATGATTACCGAGACAAATACACCACGTTGGAATTATGATGTGAATACGGCAACCGGCCTGCAAAACAAAAGAGTTGGTAATGATACAATACAACGCAACTACGCATTGAAAGGAGTTGCTGATTTTTGGCGCAAAGGCTTTTCTCCCATCATTTGGTTTCAGACCGGCGAAGCTGCTGACAGCGGCGTAATAAGCGCTGTAGAGTTTGATGCGCAGGGTATGTATAAAAATTTAAAAACTGCCTCGCCTGGCAATACTGTTTTCACGCAATCTGGTAAAGCAATGCAAACAATGCAAAAGCTTTGCGGCAACTATACAATGGATGTGTCGCAACCAACATTCGCAAGTAGTGTTGATGGTATTTTGCTCGACAGCGCTGGTTATAAAATTTATATGATTTGGGCAAAAACTCATTTGGATTTAAACGAAACTGCATCGGGGACTTACACATTGCCAACGGGAAAAACATACAAAAAATATATTTGGGATGGTAGTTCATCAGGAACTGTTAGCGGAACAATAAATTTGATTGGAGACCCATATATTTTAGTAGAAGTTCCAGGCACAATACCGCCAACGCCACCAGTATTTAATTGCATTGTAAGGCCTCGCGGTGGTTCGGCATGGTATGCAACTAAATCATTAATGTTTTATTTTCCTTTGGAACAATTCGGATGTTCAAATCAAGGAAGTAATGTTACTGTTGTTTTGCCTGCTGATTCAGTAAAGTTTATTCATGTTGCAACGGCTGCTACTGGTAAAACAATTTCTTCATATTCATGGAAACAATTGAGTGGCCCATCAACGGCAACAATTGTAAGTCCATTGTTTGATAGTACAACTTTTAAAAATCTTGTAAAAGGCATTTATATTTTTCAATGCAAAGCAACTGATAATACAAATTTATCAGCTACAGTAAACGATACAGTTGAAGTTGAACAAGGTGCGCTTGCACTGCCACCGCTTACACCAGTTGACCCTGTTGGTACTTTTAATTATTATTTTACTGTATCACCAAACCCCGCAAGTGATGAGTTTAAATTATCAATGAATACAAAAGCAACCGGCTTTGTTGATGTGACTGTTTTCGATATGCTGGGAAGAAAAATGTTTAATACTGCCCTTTATAAATCATCGTATTTATTCACCGGCACTTACAATACTTCATTATTAAAAAATGGAGTTTATTATATTAAAACAATAATTGGCGGTAAGGAAATTCACAACACAAAATTGACAATTATAAAGTGAAAATTAATGCCGTTATCTTTAATCAGTCTTTTCTATTTGACTCTCTAAAAGCAGTCAATTTTCTCATAAGCAGTTAGTTTTGGTTAGTTCCCCTGTTTCTACAGGGGAACTTTTTATTTGGGAGTAACAAGCATAAACATTTAAACACTCAAATAAAATATGAAACCGAAAATGAAACCTTTATTGCCATACTACGGTGGCAAAAGTAAAATGGTAACAACGTTGTTGCCAATGATTCCAGAACATGTTAGTTATGCAGAGCCTTTCTCTGGTGGTGCTGCATTATTCTTTGCGAAAGAACCTTCAGCTATTGAGGTTTTAAATGACACTAACAAGGAGCTTATTAATTTTTACAGAATTGTACAGCAAGATTTTATTAGCCTTGAGAAGCTGGTTAGAATTACTTTACACAGCAGGACAATGCATGCTGATGCATCAGTGATTTATAACAATCCTCATTTGTTTGATGAAACAAAAAGAGCATGGGCGGTTTGGGTATTGGCAATACAATCTTTCGCGTCAATAATTGACGGTTCGTGGGGTTATGATAAAAACAATGACAGTACAAGCACTACAAAGATTACAAACAAGCGAACTTCATTTACGGAAGAATATGCAATCAGATTACAGAATGTGCAGATTGAGTGCGCAGATGCTTTATACATCATAAGAAGCCGTGATACAAAAAAAGCTTTCTTCTATTGCGACCCGCCATATTTTAATAGTGATTGTGGCCATTACAAAGGTTATTCTGAAAACGATTTTGAAAAGCTGTTATTGCAGCTCAGTCAGATTGAAGGAAAGTTTTTATTGTCTTCTTATCCTTCTCCATTACTTGATAAGTTCACTAAAAAATATGGATGGTACCAGAAAATTAAAGAACAATGTGTAAGTGTAAATAAAGGCTATTCGGGCAAGAAGAAAATTGAAGTGATGACAGCAAACTATTTAATTTGATGGCCTGAATAAGAAAGCAATGCACGTTCAGGCAAAGCTTTTCTTGAGAGTAACAAGCATTACAAATATAGTTTTTATAAAGCCTTTAAAAATGTTTTAAACGCTCTTTTTGCCAAAGGAAGTAAATTGCCTAAAAATTGGATGTTTCGTTTTGCGGATTAGGATGTTTCGTTTTGGCGATTATACATGCTAAAAAATTATCTCATCCTCGCGTTGAAAAATTTGCGCAAGCAAAAAATTTTTTCGCTTATTAATATTTTGGGATTAACAGTTGGCATCACGTGTTGCCTGATGATTTTTTTGTTTATAAAACATGAAATGAGTTATGATAATTTTCATGCAAAAGAAAAAAATATTTACCGCGTAGTTCGCCAGGCAGATTTAAATGGAAGTGGCTCAAAGGAAGATATAGCGTGGCTTTCAGGGCCTTACTCAATTGCATTGCGCAACGATTACCCGGATGAAATTAAACGCGCTGTGCGTGTAGAACCTGATAATGATTTGTTCACTTATAACAATATTTCTTTCAACGAAAAAAGAGTGTACATCGCAGACAGTGATTTTTTTCAAATCTTTAGTTTTCCATTAATAAAAGGAAATCCTGAAAGTGTGCTTGCCGATCCCAAAAGTATTGTGCTTACAGAATCTACTGCAAAAAAATATTTTGGTACAGAAGATCCGATGGGAAAAATAATTGCGATGAATAAAGATTTGCAATTGAAAGTTACAGGCATTGCAAAAGATATTCCGTCAAATTCTCATTTGGATTTTGATATGATTGTGCCCATTAAAAATTTTAAATACCATGATTCCGTACAAAATTTTCCCAATAATGGTTTGTTTGTTTATATAGAATTGAACCCGAATACTGATCCAAAAAAACTGGAAGCGCGCTTCCCGCAGTTTATGGATAAATACATGGGAAAATGGTTTGCTAAAAGTGGTTTTAAAATCGGCCTTGGCCTGGAACACATGCAGGACGTGTATTTCCAGTCGGAAATACATTTCGACCAGGTGAAGCATGGCAATAAAAAAATCATTTTTATTTTTATGTCCATTGCTATTTTAATATTAATAATTGCGTGCATTAATTTCATGAATTTAGCAACAGCACGCGCAACGGATCGATCCAAAGAAGTTGGTTTGAGAAAAGTTTTAGGTGCGGTCCGCAAACAATTAATCTGGCAATTTATTTTAGAATCATTTTTATATGCAGCGCTATCGTCTGCGCTGGCGCTGGGTTTGCTGGCTTTATTAATGCCTGCTTATAATAATTTGCTTGGTTACCAGCTTTCATCTTTTTGGAAAGATGGAACAGTATATCTTTTTATTTTAGCCATCATTATTATCATTGGTTTTCTCGCGGGCATTTATCCTGCATTATTATTATCATCTTTTTCACCCATCGAATCATTAAAAGGCAAATTGCGTGTAGGAAAAAATGGTGCGTTTTTCAGAAAGACATTGGTTGTTTTTCAATTCAGCGTTTCTGTTTTATTAATAATCAGTATCACGATTATTACAAGCCAGATGAAGTTTGTAAAAGATAAAGATCTTGGTTTTAATAAAGAACAAACTTTGCTCGTGCGCATTGACAACAATGATATTTATAAAAATAAAAATCTCTTTAAAACCACGCTGCAGGCCGATCCTGCGGTTATTAATGTTTCATTAATGAGCGGCGAGCCTGGTGGTTTTCATGATGTACATACTTTCGAAATTGAATCGAAACCGGGAGAAAAATTGTTATTCGATACTGAATTTGCAGACTTTGAATTTGCAAAATCACTTGGTATAAAAATTATTGCAGGCCGCGATTTTTCTCCATCATTTCCAACTGATTCTTCAAGCGCTGTAATGGTGAATAGAATTGCAGTAGAAAAAATGGGTCATAAAAGTCCTGAAGAGGCAATTGGAAAATGGGTAAAAAATGTAGGCCGCGATACAGCGCGCCGCAAAATAGTTGGCGTGGTTGAAAATTTTAATTTCGCTTCGCTGAAAGAAAAGATTGAACCGATGATAATCTCCACAGGCGAAGATTGGCGCGTTGCGGTAATAAGATTAAAACCAAGTGATCATCTACAATCGAGCATAGAAAGTTTTAGAAAAATATATACAAGTGCAGCGCCCGGTTATCCGTTTGAATATGATTTTTTAGACCAGGAATTTAACCAGCATTATAAAGACGACATCAAACAAGGATATATATTAAGCGTATTTTCTGCCATCGCAATTTTTATTGCATGCCTTGGTTTATTCGGCCTCGCATCTTACACTGCAATAAAACGTACAAAAGAAATCGGCGTGCGCAAAGTGCTTGGTTCATCTGTGCAAAATATAGTTGTGCTATTATCCAAAGATTTGCTGAAACCCGTGCTGCTCGGCACTTTGATTGCCATACCAGTCGGATATTTTATAATGAACAAATGGTTGCAAGGCTTTGCATACCGCACAACAATTGCGTGGTGGATGTTTGCATTATCTGCAATGACGGCCATTTTAATCGCATTAATAACAGTAAGTTTTCAAGCCATAAAAGCTGCGCTAACAAACCCTGTAAAAAGTTTAAGAAGCGAATAGTTATTAATGTGAAAATGTGGAGATGTGGAAATTATTAATGAAGTAAAAAATAAAAAGTAAAAAATAAAAAATAAAAAGTAAAAAACAAACACGTGAATTTAAAATAAGATCGGTCATCTGTCATCCGTCAACTGTCATCTTTTTTATGAACCAAGCGATAGAATAACAATTCAGCTTCATTGGCGTCGCACTCTTGTACTTTTTGTTGTTTGATGATCGATTGGCCACAGAGAGCCGCGGAGAATAATTGAGAAACTCTTTAACTCTGCGGTTCTTTGTGGTTGTAAAAGCTCAATAAAGCTGCAACTGCACAAGTGTGCGACGCCACTGAAGATCATTAATGAACTAACAGATCGGACAATAAAAAAAAATAATCATCCAAGCAACATTTGATTTATATAACGCGACTTTACTTCATTAATAAATGCCAAAACAATTTCCATGATAAAAAATTATTTCAAAATTGCGTGGAGAAACCTGATTAAGAATAAAGCATATTCTTTTATTAATATCGCCGGGCTTGCTGCAGGCATGGCCGTTGCGATGATTATTGGTTTATGGATTTATGATGAAGCTTCTGCCAACCGGCATTTTAAAAATTACGACACTATTTATCAAGTGATGATGCACCAGACTTTTGATGGTGTGCGTTACTCGCAACAGGCAATGCCTTTTCCGCTTGGTGAAGAATTGAAAAATAAATATGCTGATTTTAAAGGCGTGGCGATGTGCGATTGGGGCAGCCATCATTCATTAGTGTATGGAGAAAAAAAGTTGAGTAAGTACGGGCATTTTTTGGGAGAAGATGGTGTTAATATGTTTTCATTACAAATTTTGCAGGGCGATAAAAACCCATTGCATGATCCATATTCCATTGTACTGACCGACGAAACTGCAAAAGCATTTTTTGGAAATGATAACCCCATTGGAAAAGTGCTGAAACTTGATAATGAAACAAATTTAAAAGTAACAGCCGTAGTTCCGAAACAACCGAAGAACAGTTCATTCACATTTGATTATTTAATTCCATTTCAGTTGCAGGAAAGTATTTACACATGGATTAAGCAATATCATAAAACAAATTGGGGAAATAATTCGTGGCAGGCATTTGTGCAGTTGAATAATAATGCAACAGAAAAAAGTACAGATGCGAAAATTAAAAATGTTGTTATCTCTCACTTTACTGACGAGAATACATTGAAGCATATTATACCAGAAGTATTTATTCACCCAATGGCAAAGTGGAGATTGTACAGTGATTTTGAAAATGGAAAAAATACCGGCGGCTTTATTAAGTATGTAAGAATGTTTGGCATTCTTGGTTTGATTGTGTTGCTGATTGCCTGTATCAATTTTATGAACCTATCAACTGCGCGCAGTGAAAAAAGAGCGAAAGAAGTTGGTGTGCGCAAAGCAGTTGGCTCCGGAAGAAAACAATTAATCAGCCAGTTTTTAAGTGAATCTATGCTGATTGCATTGCTTGCATTTGTATGTGCATTGGCAATTGTGTTGCTTTCATTGCCGTATTTTAATAAGCTTACAGACAAAGCCATGAGTTTGCAAATTGCAAACCCGTTGTTCTGGTTAATCATGATTATGTTTACAATTTTTACAGGTTTGCTTGCGGGAAGTTATCCTGCATTTTATTTATCATCTTTTAATCCGGTGCGCGTATTAAAAGGAAATTTGAAAGCAGGAAAAAGCAGTTCGTTGCCGAGAAAAATTTTAGTGGTCTTGCAATTTTCAAGTTCTGTGATGCTGATGATTGGAACAATTGTGGTAAACAAGCAAATACAATTCGGAAAAAACCAACCGATTGGTTTTAATAATAAGGGATTGATTTCTGTTAGTTGGTCGGGCGACATTGCAAAACATTTTGACGTAATAAAACAGGAGTTATTAAATACAGGCGCAGTTGCATCTGTTTGTCAAACCAATTCACCGCCTTCTGAAATTTACAGCAATAATAATGGATGGGAATGGAAAGGCAGCACGCCAATTGAAAAGTCAACTGTTTTTACAACCATTACCACAACTTACGATTATACAAAAACATTAGGGATAAAAATTTTAGAAGGCAGGGATTTTTCAAAAGACTTTGCAGACTCCAACGCTGTTGTTTTAAACCAGTCAGCCGTTAAGCGCATGCGTTTGCAAAACCCTGTTGGGCAACCATTGAAATGGAATGATAAACCAATGGTTGTAATTGGCGTAATTCCTGATATACAAATGGAATCGCCATATCGCCCGATATCGCCGCTCACAATAATTTTTAATAAAGATTGGGTTGGATATGTAGACATTCGATTGAGCCCAAACATATCTGCATCAAAAGCGCTTGCGGCAATCAAACCAATTTTTGAAAGATATAATCCTGCATTTCCATTTGAATACCAATTTGCAGATGAAGAGTATGCTAAGAAATTTAATTATGAAGAACTGGTTGGCAACCTTGCAACCATCATCGCTATACTCGCCATCTTCATTTCATGCCTTGGGCTATCTGGATTGGCATCATTCACTGCGGAGCAACGCGTAAAAGAAATTGGCGTGCGCAAAGTACTTGGCGCAAGTGTGCTTAATTTATGGCAATTGCTTTCGAAAGATTTTATCATACTTGTGTTAATATCGTGCGCCATCGCCATTCCACTTGCATGGTATTATATGAGCCAGTGGCTGGATAGTTATAAAATTAAAACAACCATTAATGCCGCAATTTTTATTTTGGTAGTTGTAATGGCAATAGCAATCACATTAATAACAGTAAGTTTTCAGGCAATAAAAGCAGCGCTTGCAAACCCGGTTAAGAGTTTGAGAACAGAATAATTTATTAATGTGCAAATGTGGAGATGTGGAAATTATTAATGAAGTAAAAAGTAAAAAACAAAAAGTAAAAACAAATACGTCAATTTAAAAGAAAGATCGGTCATCTGTCATCCGTCAACTGTCATCTTTTTTATGAACCAAGCGATAGAATAATAATTCGGCTTCATTGGCGTCGCACTCTTGTACTTTTTGTTCATTAATAATCAATAAAAAAATAAAGTACGTCATTCCGAGAAAAATAAATTGTTCATCATAGCTGAAAAAGCACAAGTGTGCGACGCAACAAATGCTCATTAATGATTTAATGATCGGACAATAATAAATGTGAAAATGTGAAAGTGTGATAAATTTGAAAATGGTTTATGACACTCAAATGTCTTCCTGTAGTTGATTAATCTCTTCGTGCTGTTGTATCAAAAACGTACACATTCTGTATCAGAAACGAACTCGTTCGTATATCTTTTTTAACTACCACACTGTAAATCACTCGTAATTTTTCCGGCATGTGTTTGGTGAATTGTAACCTTGCGTGGTAAGCGTTTTCAAGAAATTTGAAAATTTGAAAATGTGGAAATTTGAAAATGATAGGTAAATAATAAACGCAATAAAATAACTCATAATTCATAATTAATAACTCATAATTCATAACTCATACTTCATAGCTCATACACAAATCTTATGCTGAAAAATTATTTTAAAACTGCATGGCGCAACCTGCAAAAAAATAAGGTTTTTTCTTTTATTAATATTTCTGGCCTTGCTATTGGAATGGCTGCGTGTTTGCTGATTTTGCAGTATGTAAATTTTGAACTGAGTTATGATCAGTATAATAAAAATGCGGCGGATTTATACAGAGTCTATAACGATCGTTATCAAAACGGAAAATTAATTCAGCACGGAACAATTACATATTCTGCTATTGGAAAAGCAATGCAGGATGATTATCCGGAAGTAATAAATCATTCGCGCGTGGAACCTTTTGGAAGCAACACGATAACGATTAGTGATAAAAAAATTGGTAAGCAATATGTGATTGCAGTTGATAATTCTTTTTTAACGATGTTCTCCTGTTCGTTTGTTGCAGGAGATGAAAAAACTGCGCTGAAAGATCCATTTACAGTTGTACTTACAGAAACTGCTGCGCGCAATTTTTTTGATGTGCGCGATAATAACTTTGCGCAGTTAATCGGTAAATCAATATTAATGAGCACCGACTCAACGCCATATAAAGTAACAGGAATTTGTAAAGATGTTCCTGAAAATTCACATCTTCCGTTTAATCTGCTGGTATCTTATACTACCATGCTTTCCGGCAAAAATCCTTACACAGTTGCTGATTACAATTTTCAGGAATCAAGTTTTTGGCATTATGTACAACTGAGGCCGGGAACGGATTATAAAGTATTTCAGAAAAAATTTGAAGCCTTCAGCGATAAACATTTTCAGGGCAATAAAATTTCTGGCAGCGTTGAAAAATTTTATTTGCAACCATTAATAAAAGCACATTTATATTCTGATTTTGAATATGAAATTGGTAAAACAGGAAGCGCAACTGTAGTGCTTGGCTTATTAATAATCGCATTGTTTATTATTGTGATTGCGTGGGTAAATTATATTAATCTTTCCACTGCGCGTTCATCAGAAAGGGCGAAAGAAGTTGGCGTAAGAAAAGTTACGGGCGCTACACGATCGCAATTGATCAAACAATTTCTGACAGAATCTTTTTTAATAAATATGATTGCACTTACAGTTGCTGTTTTGCTTGTTATTATTTTACAACCGGCATTCAATTTATTAATCCAGCATAAATTATCTTTTCAAAATCTTTTTCAAAAAAGTATAGGCGGTTACAGTGTTACACTCGGTTTGCTTTCATTAATACTTGCAGGCATTTTAATTTCCGGTTTTTATCCGGCATTTGTTTTATCATCATTTAAACCCATCATGGTTTTAAAAGGAAAATTCAGTGCATCAAAAAAAGGGATTGTATTGCGCAAAGGGTTGGTGATTGGACAGTTTGCAATTACTGTTACATTAATCATCGGTTCGTTTATTGTTTATAAACAAATAAAGTTTATGAATAAACAGGAACTTGGAATGAACATTAACCAGGTTGTTATTATCGATCCTCCCGCGATGACTAATTTTGATTCGGCATTTATCGCGCGTGTAAACAGTTTTAAAGAAGAAATAAAAAAAATAGCAAGTGTAAAAGATGCAGCTACATCACAAACCGTTGCAGGAAATGAAATGGGGCGCAGCTTTGATGTACGCAGGGCAGATGATAACAGCGGCAATCATTTTACACTGAGAAATATGGGCGCTGATTTTGATTTTATAAACCTGTACAATATAAAATTATTGGCAGGCAGAAATCTTTCGCGCATTGATTATAATACTGATTTTAATAATCTTCATAATATTCTGATCAATGAATCTGGTGTTAAACAACTTGGTTTTAAAAGCAATGAAGATGCTGTTGGAAAATCAATTATGCAGGGAAATAAGAAATGGGATATTATTGGTGTGATTAATGATTATCACCAAAAATCATTTCATTACGCGCTTGAACCTATAATGATAATGCCATTTTATGGTCCCGGAAATCCTATTTCTGTAAAATTAGATGTGGCAAATGTTGCTGCAACTATTGCTGCCATTAAAACAAAATATGCGCAATTTTTTCCAGGCAATTTATTCGATTATAATTTTTTGGACGAACAGTACAATGCACAATACAAAAACGATCAGTTGTTTGGAAAAGCATTCAGCATATTTGCGGGCTTTGCTATTTTAATTGCATGCCTTGGTTTGCTTGGTTTATCATTATTTGCAACTGCACAACGCACCAAAGAAATTGGTGTACGAAAAGTATTGGGTGCATCAGTATCAAACATCGTTTTATTATTATCAAAAGATTTTATAAAGCTTGTTGTAATTGCATTTATTATCGCATCGCCACTTGCATATTTTATCATGCATCAATGGCTGCAGGATTTTGCATACAGAATAAATATAAGCTGGTGGGTTTTTGCAATCGCAGGAATATTATCAGTAATCATTGCACTCGCAACAATCAGTTTCCAGGCTGTTCGTGCAGCCATGTCAAATCCTGTAAAAAGTTTAGGAACTGAATAATGTGAAAATGTGAAAATGGCTCAATGTGAAAATAAAAATGCAATTAACGGTAATGCATAAACGAAATTAAAAAACTTAACACATCATAACTCATACTTCATACTTAAAAAATTATGTTCAAAAATTATTTCAAAATTGCGTGGAGAAATTTGGTGCGGAACAAAACTTTTTCTGCTATTAATATTTTTGGCCTTGCCATAGGAATTGCGACCTGCCTCATTATTATGCTGTTTGTAAATAATGAACTGAATTATGATCGCTATAATAAAAAAGCAGACCGCATGGTGCGTGTTTATTTCCAGGGAAATGTGCAGGGAGAAAAAATGAAAGAATCTTCGGTAATGCCGCCCGTGGCACAAACACTTAAAAAAGATTATCCTGAAGTGGAAGAAGCAACGCGCATGCGCGATTTTGGCACACCTAAATTAATGTATGGAGATAAATCTTTCCGGGGAGATGCTTTTGTGTTTGTGGATTCCAATTTCTTTCAGGTATTTACATTGCCATTAACAGCGGGCAATGCCAAAACAGCTTTGCTTGAACCTAACTGCATTGTAATTACAAAAGAAGTTGCCAATAAATATTTTGGCAACGAAGATCCGATGGGAAAAGTAATTTCTTTTAAAGATGGAAAAAATGCGCCTTGCAAAGTAACAGGCGTTATAGAAAAAGTGCCATTGAATTCGCATTTTCATTTTGACATTTTTGCATCTATGTCAAGCTTGACTGAATCAAGAGAACCAACGTGGATGAGTTCCAATTTTCATACTTACCTCGTGCTTAAAGAGGGATATGATTATAAAAAGCTGGATGCAAAATTACCGCATGTAGTTGAAAAATATATGGGCCCGCAAATGCTTGCTGCCATGGGAATGACGTTGGCAGAATTCAGGAGAAAAGGAAGTGATATCAGTTTTCATCTGCAGCCTTTAACCGATATACATCTTCATTCAGATTTTACCGGCGACTTTGGCCAGTCGGGCGATATCCGTTATGTATATATTTTCGGCGCAATTGCTTTATTCATGTTAATGATTGCATGTATCAATTTCATGAACCTCTCTACAGCAGGCGCTTCCAAGCGTTCGCGCGAAGTTGGTATCCGTAAAGTTTTAGGTTCAGTTAAATCACAATTGGTAAAACAATTTCTGACAGAATCAATTCTTATCACAGCAATCGCATTAATAATTGCAGTTGTTTTAATGTACATGGCTTTGCCTGCGTTTAATAACCTGGCAAATCAAAATTTATCATTTAATTTTTCTGAACATCCGTTTGTAATTCCATCATTAATCATTTTTATTTTACTCGTTGGTATTATTGCCGGAAGTTATCCTGCATTTTATTTATCATCTTTTAATCCAGTTTCAGTATTAAAAGGAAAATTTGTTTCGGGTAAAAAAAATACACAGCTGCGAAGTGGTTTGGTTGTTTTTCAATTTTTTATTTCTATCATATTAATCGTAAGTACAACTGTTGTGTACAAACAACTTTCTTACATACAAAATAAAAAACTGGGTTATGATAAAGAACAGGTAATGATTATTGGCTATACCTATTTGCTTGGCAAAAATCAAAATGCATTCCGCCAGGAATTAATAAATGATCCACGCGTTGCATCTGTAAGCAACTCTGGTTATTTGCCCGCAGGCAATAGTAATAATAATAATTTTTTTGTAGCTGCTGAAGAAAACCCTGACAGGCTTATTAAGTCGTTAAGATACGATGTGGATGAAAATTATATAAACACCTTAGGTATTAAACTCGCTGCGGGAAGAAATTTTTCTTCATCATTTAATACTGATTCATCTGCTGCTATCTTAAATGAATCAGCCGCAAACGCTTTGGGCTGGCGCGAAAAATCAATTGGCCGCAGTATATTAAAAACTGATAACAGAGGAAATAAATCTGCCTATCATATCATTGGCATTGTAAAAGATTTTCATTTCCGTTCATTGCACGAACGCATTTCTCCATTGATAATGGTGCTTTCGCCCGATCCGGGAACATTAATAATAAAATTAAAAACGAAAGATATTGCTGCATTAACAACCACATTAAAACAACGCTGGACAAATTACGGTGCAGAAGATCCATTATCATTTTCTTTTCTTGATGATCGTTTTAATAATACCTATAAAGCAGAACAAAAAATCGGAACTATTCTCGGCATTTTTGCAGGCCTCACCATTTTTGTTGCATGCCTTGGTTTGTTTGGCCTTGCCACATTTACTGCAGAACAACGCACAAAAGAAATTGGCATCCGCAAATTACTTGGTGCAACAGTTACCGGAATTGTTTCTCTTTTATCAAAAGACTTTTTGAAACTCGTATTCATTGCGTTTGTAGTTGCGTCGCCGGTTGCGTGGTTTATTATGAACAAATGGCTGCAGGATTTTGAATACCGCATTAATATCAGCGTGTGGGTTTTTGTAATCGCCGCATTGCTTGCCATTGCTATTACATTAATAACAGTAAGTTTCCGCGCCATCAAAGCCGCCGTAGCAAACCCTGTGAATAGTTTGAAAACGGAATGATTTGAAAATGTGAAAATTTGAAAATTTGAAAATGTGGAAATGTGGAAATGTGGAATTTTAAAATGTAGAATGTGAAAATGTGAAAGTGTGTAGATGTGCAAATTATTAATAAAATGAAATCTGATAATCGTTTAATCCGGCAAATTCCAATTAAGACAAAAAAAGTTTAATAAAGATGTAATGTACAAGTGTGCGACGCAACTGGTGATGATTA
>Ga0206963_10205_pt2 | contig 17276 bp, 12 predicted proteins | sample Alteio_BWOrgHeat_28_FD_152958 | JGI IMG/M metagenome (GOLD analysis project Ga0206963, IMG submission 152958) | Enriched cells from forest soil in Barre Woods Harvard Forest LTER site, Petersham, Massachusetts, United States -... | ecosystem: Environmental > Terrestrial > Soil > Temperate forest >... | reverse complement strand
CGCCATGATGCGCCAGTGGTAAGAAGGCGCGTTTTGACCGCCGATCGCTTCACCCATCCTGATTCCCGGCTGAAAAATGAGCGCTAGAAGCAGGACGAAGGCGATCCCAAATAAGCTAAGACGCGGGCCTTGGTAGCGAGTCGAATGATACCGCGCGATATTGATGCCAAAAACAGTTACGACGAAAAATGCGGAAAAACGAGGCCCGAAACGGACGGCGAAAGTACCGATGCCTTCGGCAAGATCGAAGGGATAGTCAATGATCGTCGTCAGAACGTGAAACGCGATGAATTTCGCCGCAAACCAAAGAGTCCATGGCCAAACAATCTGATGGTGCGCGTGCCGCTGGCCAAGGATAGTCAGAAGTGCATACGCCCCGCCTCCTACTATCGAATCGAATGGCGCTCTGGCTTTGAGTCGCGGTCCGCACGAGTATAAATACCCGAGTGCCATCAGAGTTAGGAAGACTCCTAGCGTGAACGCATCGAAGACCAGCGCCATAGTTACCGCGATTCCTAAGCAAAGAACGACGGTGATCGACACCCATATCCGTCGTGGCAAGAGTTTCATGACCTGTTGACTGAATTCCTTCAGGGGATTTGAAGGATCATGGCTTTGATCGCTCAAGTCATTGACGATCGACCCGACCGCAATATTCAACATCATCGCGGAAACCACGATCGTAATGTCAGGGATCGTAAACTGGAGGGGATGTGCCGCGTAACTTCTTCCGACGGTATAAGCGCCGACGGTGCCGAACGTCCCCGCGAAGTATCGAATGAGGCTGTGAAGCCACGTCAGAGGAGAACCGCAAGAAACGGATCGCGACGTCGACGGAGACGACATTCTATTTATGATTATATGAGAAATGCGTTCTCATCACCATTGTGAATCGATGCGCGCGACGTTCGGTCCGGTCTGTTTTTAGAAAATTGCGTCCAAATATTTCTTGGCTCGATATACCGGCGAAACCGAGCTAGAATTAGCCCTTAATTCATACACCACCCTCTCACGGAGATATAAATGAAGACTTGGATACACCGGATAATTCCGCGCGGTAGTCGTCTCGTATTTGTATTCTCGATTTCCCTAGTTTTGACACTTGCGTTAACGCGATGCGGCTCTGACAAGCCGAACCCAAGTTCAGCACCCACTACGCCGGTAACCGGGGCAACGGCGAAAGTGTCCGGCCAAGTCCAGGGGGCAATCAGTGCAAGGAGGCTAAAGCTCCCTTCCCGTCCAGGACGGACCAGTTCTTGCGCAAGTGCCGCCTGCTCGACGATCGTCGTAGGTAGCGGGGGATCCGGTACGGCTGGTCCGGCTTGCACCGTGGACGGAAGCGGCAACTTCTCGATTAGCTCGGTGCCGGTAGGCCAACAACTCGAAGCTTCATTCTCCTGCACCGGAGGCACCCAAACCTGCATCGTCATGTCTGGGGATGCCGGAGTAACGTGCGATCCCGTTGCCGACGCCGTAATCAAGGCGTTTTTGAGCGAGATGGGAATATCGGGTATGGCTGATTCGAGTCTCGCCCACGCGAACGTCGCGCAGATTGCGCACTCCATCCAAACGATGTCGCAGACGGGAACATCAGCGTCTAATACCTTTCTGACGGCCGTTTCCGCTTGTAGCAACGCCGCGTGCTATTTGAATGCGATCAAGGCGTCTCCATTTTACGGGCCATTCCGGCTCATGAAGACGATGGTTCTCGGTTGGGACGTGGAGTCTATCTATACGCTCCTGACTGACGTCTTCGGATACGAGGTCGGTTTGGATCCGATGACCTATTCCCCGTTCGGCAGCAACCTAGATACGTGGTTGAGTACGGATTTCATCGCCAAGACAAAGACCTTCGTCGCGGCCATGCTCGCGGACCAAGTTGCGGGAGGTAACACCTATGCCAGCCAAATCGTCTGCGAGATGAGCTACATGAAATACATGGCGGGTGGCACCATCAACTATAACCCGACTTTGATAACGGTGAAGGGCGTCAGTAACGTGCCATCCTGCAAAGAATCGACCAGCTCGCCAAACCCGCTAACCCAAAATGGGCTTAATTACACGCAGATTGGATTGGTTAATGATGCTATCGACAACAATAGTAATGGCCAAATCCAGTTGGGTTCCTCTAGCTGCAGCGGTATGCCGGATGCCAATACTTTTTGCGTTCAACAACCCCGCTTAGTGATCAAGAGCCGTGCCAGCGAACCTAACCGAAATGATCCGCTGGGAACGAACAATAATAATTTCATTCAATACAGCAATGTTTCGATGATCAACGCCTTCGCTGTCGTCTTGACGACCCTAGGCCAAGCCACAGTACCCAACGATACGACTGCCGGACCGAACTTAGGACAACCTTGCATGACGATGTCGGGAAAAGGCGGTGGCGGTGGCGGAGCTCCCAACGTCATCAACGATGCCTTTTGCGTAAACTGGTTTGGTACTCTCTTCTCTCCCGCCGTGAAGAACGGATTTGCGGGCGTAATCGGCCTTTACATGGCGCTCAAGAACAATAGTCTCGGTTCCAATAACCTGCTTTCGCTAAACGATCTTTACACCCTATTCTCAAGTTCAAATTTCTTGGGTACGAAGTTGACGAATCAGAGCAATTTCAGTGGTGGCATCAATTACAACCAAAATGGCGGTGGCACGAACTTTCTGGCATCGCTGCTAAATGACCCGAATCCCAGTGCCCCCTATTCGGGCAATTTCACGATGGATGCGTCATTCCTGTATCCCAGCCAAACACCCGTATCCTACACCACCGTCGCCGCGCTCTATAATGCCGCGACGTTCGGGTACAATGATAGTTTCAAGCAATTTGAGAACATCCCGACCGGGTCAGATATCCACGGCTTCGTTTTTAAATCGGCTTACCACGTTGATTATAACCCGACCGGAAACTCGACCTTCTACGCGGCTGGCGGCAAAGTGGTTCCGTCCGGAAATACGGGGGACTCGACGGCCGATCCCATTTTCTGCAAAATGTCGAATGCCAACGGACCGGTCGAAGTCGATATGGGCGCGAATCCCAACGTTACGGTCACCTGCAACGACGCGGCGACACTCGGAGTGACCGTCGACGAAAATGGGAAAGTCACGGTACCAGCTAATTTTGCTTATCCGTATATGTTGAATCAGTGGGGCTATCAGGGAGACTCGGCGGGCTCCATTTTCATGCTGGTCGACCGCTCGACCGGATTTCCCATTATGCCCAACGGTCACCAGCAGTTTGTCTATCAGTTAAGCGGCGGCAACCCGAACAGTGTCTGCAATGGTTCGGCGAATCCCACCGATACGGGCACGGTGGTCTCGACGAATATCTCCGTGGGCAACGGCGCGTCGATGGTTTCCCAGTTGGTCACGGCCTACTGCCTGGACATGTCGGCCTTCTCGACGACGAATCAGTTAGGATTCTATTTCGCGGGTAATTCGCAGATTAGCCAAAACAACCCCAACTGCCCTACCTGCACGATGGGTGTAGGCGTGGTCGGTGGATTGAACACTAACATCGCCAATAACTTCACCACCCCGTCGGTCTGTGTTTTTGCGCCGGATTCCGCCTTAACGGTCACCACGGGCGTAGCCGTTGCCGGGTCTGGTGGAGTCGTTATTAACGGAAGCGGGCACATTACGAATATGGGCAATTTGATCGTCGATTTTTGCTCCGAGACTCACGGGGGCACGACGACGTATGACCTAATTTCGGTGAATGGCTGGGGCGCGACATCTGATTCCACACTCTTCGCGCAATTGATTCCCACGACATCAGGATCATCTCCGCTACTCTGGGAGACGTTCCCAACCACCAACGAGTTCTTTGATCCGACGACGTACTTCTTAAGCGTGGATGCCGGCACCCTCAACGACGCGTTCGAAGCGACGTATAGCAAAGCGGATCACTCGTACCGAGTCGCGCCGACGTCTCCCCCGACGCAGATTCAAGGGATCTCCTTGCAAAACGCAGCCTGGCAAACGAAGTTCGACCCTTACTGCGATAGTGTTGAGGGAGATGGCAAGTGCCATTGCCTCGATGGGACAACCGGGGCCGCAAAATCGGGAGTCAATTGCACTTTGGAAGACACGCCGACGGATCCCACGATGAGCAGCCCGCCCTATTGGGCCATGCCTGGGCAAGCGCCCACCAAAGCGCTCGCCTTCTTCACGGCCTATGCCGGAAAATCGGGTTCGGACCTCGTGGACACGAATAGCGTGGGCTTGAACTGGAACTCCACGAATTGGACGGGTTCGGGCGGCACTTCGATCATGAACGTAAATATCAACCTGCAACAGGGCATTGTTTGCAAGTACCTCGCGACGGGTGAAACGACCTATCGTCACCCGACTCAGACATCCAACGTCTGGAGCCACAACCAGGGAGGATGCCCAGACTCGAACGGTAGTATTACAACGTTCAGCTGCAATAACGATTGCCAAAGCACGCCTAGCACGCCCGTCGCCACTGGTGGTGGTCCGATACGTATCGTCAATCCTGTCCCGATGAACAACGCCTACGCCGTGCTTACCCCTAACTCGGCGATGAAACTTATCAACTACGCGACCAAGGACACCGGCCAAGGCATCACCATTACGTCGAGTCAAAAGCTTTTTACTTTTGACACGGGTCTGGCGCTCATCGCGTTCCGGAGCCAGTTCCCGCTCACCGGAATCACCGTCACGGCAGGGGGCAATCCAGTCGCCGGGCCACTCGGTGTTTTCCAACGAGTCAACAATCCGGCACTCACTCAGAATAACAACGGCAGTCTCGACCCGGTAAGTTCGGTTCTTTGTTACCTTACGAATAACGGGCAAGCTTGCTCAGCTAACCGTGTTACGCGAGAAAATCTTTCTCGCTTCGTTGACTAATCTTCAGTAAACAAAACGCAGCGTGCCGATGGGATCCATCGGCACGCTGCAAATCCTCCCGCCGTCGATTCTCTCGACAAAATCAAACGGGTTTTGCGAGTGACTTGTGAGTTTCCTGAAACGAGTAATTTGGAAGACCCCAGTTTTCCGATACCAACCCGCTGAAATTTCCCCTTGAGATCCTTTGCGCAAGCTTCACGTACGTTCCATGTTTGAGGGTGTAGATCCCCTTTCGTCGCTGTCTCTCAAATAGCTCAGTTTCGCTCTCGGGAGTCCAACCGCCACCATGTTCAATATGGTAAATGACCATTTCGGGAGGGAATTCTACCATTTTTTTCCCCGCCCGCATGGCAAGGTGGAGCAATAGACTATCGATGTGAAAGGAATACATTGCTAATTCAGGATAACCGCAGAGTTCCTTCCACGATTCACGATCCATAAGTGTAAAATCCCCGCAGGCGTTCGTATGGAGCGAGGGAATGGCTCGAAAATACCATGCGATTTCGTCCAGTGCGCCTTTGTATTCCATTGGGCGCAAACGCGGCTTGATCGCGTCCAATAAACTGGCTTTCGCCCGGTGAAATATTTCACCACACTTATTCCCAATCCGCGAAATCTCTGTCTTCTTGACACCGGATGAAAAACCCACTCGCCAGGTACCGTACCGGTTATTGACTCGAATCACTTTTTTTTGGCATTGGCTAAGTTGCTCTTCGACTGATGCGGCGAGGGGGATCGAATTTTCAACGTCTAGCCTGTCGCACCGATATACCGTGTCTTTGTTCAGGGTCTTCCTTGAGAGTTCCTCCATTAACAAGGAAGAGAAAAGAATGTCGATATTAGTCGCAAGAACAAATTCTCCGCGCGCCCGAAGGATCCCGACATTCTTCGCAATCATCTGGTAAAATTCCAGACGATCACCGTAGCGTTTTTCTTGCAGCGAGTGGGGAACCGTAATAAGCCGCACGGTGCACCACTCACCGCCATCCGGCCAAGTCAAAGCATCGGCGAGAGGCGCGCGACCCGCTGGGGGATTCCATTCAACAACGATCAACTCCGAGGAAATCTGCTTTTTTTCTAACTGGTAAACTAACGCAGTCACGAAGATCTGCATTCGATTCAGAAGATCGCCGCCATGATCATCATTTCTGGATGCCACGACGATGCTGAGGTAGGGCCGCTTCATGCGTTGCCTTCCACTAAAGTGGCGTTTCCAGAATACCGAACCGTTTCCCGTCTGATCGAGGGAGATTCCCGGGAACTGGCCACCTCTCCCTCCACCCACTCGTACAGCCTTCTCATTCCATCTCTCAGAGTGACCGACGGACGCCAGCCCAAGTCACGATTGATGAGCGCATTGTTCGAGTTCCTGCTCCTTACTCCTTGGGGTCCGTCAACAAATGTCAAATCGAGCGTCTTTCCGGAAACTTCGATCAGCAATCGCGCCAGCCCTTCGATGGACACCATTTCCTCGGAACCAATATTATATGGCCCGGAAAAAGAAGAATGCATCAACTTCCGCACGGCTGACAGACAATCGCTAATATAGAGAAACGATCGTGTCTGATCACCGTCTCCCCAAAGCTCAATGGAACCACCCTCCAAAGCCAGGGCGATCTTTCTGCAGATTGCCGCCGGCGCTTTCTCGCGTCCTCCAGTCCACGTGCAAAGCTCCCCATAGATATTGTGAAAACGTCCGACCTTAATATCCAACCCTTCGTTGCGACGATATGCCAAGAATAACCTTTCCCCGAAAAGTTTTTCCCAACCATACTCGCTGTCCGGATCTGCTGGGTAAGCGACTTCCTCACTGCAGTTGAGGGATTCTACGCTTGCTTGAGTATGCCTTGGATACACGCAAGCAGAGGATGAAAAAAACAACTTCGCGCTTCCGGAAGATTTGAACGCATTGACGGTATTTAAATTGATAATGGCATTGTCGTAGAGAATTTCCGCGTCATTTTGTCCGGTGAAAATAAATCCCGCGCCCCCCATATTAGCGGCAAACTGATAGACTTCATCAAACGGACGATCAAACAAGTCTCGAACGTTTTGAGCGACTTTCAGATCCGATAAGACGAACTCTCCTGCCGGCGACTCTCCAACCGAAGGCCGCTTCAAATCGACTCCCCGCACGAAATAACCGCGCGAAACGAGGTCCATGACAAAATGGTGCCCAATAAAACCACCGGCTCCTAGCACCAAAGCTCGCTTCATAGACACCTCCAGCAATCGATGATCATATGGGGCCCGCTCGTTGTCCGGCGAATCGCTTCCAAAGCGGGGTGGTCATTGGCAAAGGGAAGCGTAATGACAATAATCTCCGAGTTTTCTATGAAACTCCGCAGCTCACCCGCCTCGCTATGCATTTCATCCCAAACGTTTACCTGCTCGCCATGATGCCGAAGCGAATCTCGAAGGGCGACCCCGGAAGATCCCTCGGTAACGTCGGTTCCTAGTTTATAGGACAGACCAAGTATGCCGATCCGATCGCTTGGCGCCTTCTTACTCTCTATAATTTTTCGAAAAAGTTTTTTTTCAATAAGTTCATTTTGGGCAATCGTCGCCCTTGGCAGCGGAGCATCGACCTTCAGTGATTCCGCCGTATAGAGAAGAGCTTGATTATCCCTCGGAAAACAAGGCCCACCAAAACCGGCTCCCGCCCTCAAATAAGCCGTGCCAATTCGACGATCCAGGCCAACCGTTTTGGTCACCTCATCAACATCCGCAGTAGGTATCTTGGCGCACACCGCGCCCAGGAAGTTTGCAAAACTAATTTTCGTCGTTACGAAAGCATTAACGGCAAGTTTCGAGATTTCAGCGTTGATCACGGAAGTTCGCCGAACGGGAAATTTATCGCTGAAAATTCTTCGGTAAAATTTCTCGAGCAGCGCACCCGAATCGAGATCCGACTCGCCAATGAGTACAAAATCCGGGTTTCGCAGATCTTCGAGTACGCTTCCCAGCGCGATAAATTGAGGGTTATAGCAGTAGCCAAAATCAAGCCCACACTTCTTTTCCGAGGTAGTCTCGAGAAGAGGAAGTAACTCACCGTGGAACGAGCCGGGGGTTACCGTACTGGCCAGAACAATTAGATGATATGATTTCTTCGTCTTAAGCCTCAGCGCGATATCTCGGAATACCTGTTTGACGGGCTCAAGCGAGAAATTGCCGTTTTCAAGGCTGGGTGTCGGCACGATAACGAAAGAGATATCGGTTTGCGAAATCGCTTCGCCGATGGAGGTGCCAAAACGAACCGAACAACCCTTCAGTAGACTGTCCGTTCGCAACCGAACCAGAAGTTCTTCATTGGAATCCACTCCAACTATCGAAAACCCATTCAAAGCGAAATGCTGGACCAAGGGAAACCCAAGTTTCCCCAAACCAATGACGGAAACGTTTTCAAGCGTATTACTGACGTTCAAGGGAAATCTCCGAATGTCGAATTCTCGCAACCCATTTTCCCGCACCGACTTTTAATCCAAAATAACGATCGTAAATAAATTCAAACAAAGGGTTCTCTTTAAAAAACGAGAAAAAACTCTCTTTGACGGGCACGATGGAACTTTGGGTAATGGTATGAGTCACATCTCGCAAAGTAAAAAGATGACTACCACCACCGGCAAGCCTTAAATTCGCGTCCCGTTCATCTCCCGTCCAAACACCTAGCTTACCTCCCTTCGCGTGTGCGTAAGAATGTGTCTGATGAAGAGCCGTGATGGTTTGGCTCGCATCGAGAACCGGTATTCCATCTCTTCTTGCGGCGTAAACGAGCCAATGATCCCAAAAACAACGCCCAATGGCAAAATCCGGGATGTTGGTGTAGAGCCCGCGCGTAAAAATGAAATAGTCAATAGCATCAAGGGAATCCGGAACGCCCCGATGTTTGAGAGTATCGGTGCGTTTTCCTACGGCTAAATAGGATGGAAATCGAATTCGCTCGATCGTCTCAAGCACCCCTTCAATAAATAAAATATCTGAATTCACGTAGAGCAAGGTCGAAAACCGGGCCCGCGCTTGCGCCTCGTGAAAAGCGGAACTGACTAAGGGGGTACCAAAAGAATTATAACGAAGTTCACTGGAGATCACTTCAGCCCGGACCTGATCCGCCAGAGTTTTCAACCGATGGCCGTCTCCGAATAGGAGAATTTGGATATCGTCATGCAAGGCACGCCAATTACGAATTGATTTCTCTTGAATCGCATCAAATTCGCCTTCGAAGGCCTTAGGAATGGCGAATAGAGTGATCATAATCCCAAAATTTTTCTTTGGTAGTCATGCGCCGACGCACCGGTTTTTCATAGTACGTCCGATCGGTATTCACATCCCAAACGTCGTGCTGATCACCCAGTATGTTTTCTGCCGCATAAAACCCAGCCAACATCGAATGGTCCTGATTATTGTAACGGTGCATGGCACTTCTTCCGACCGTTTGCAGATTTGAAATTCGTTCGAGATAATCGCGAATGATTTTTACATTCACGGTGTAGTCCTGGTCATAAACCGGGTAAGCAAACGCTTCCCGAAACACCACGCCATCAACGACGTCCTTCGCATCCGCTAGTTTCAACTGTTCGAGCTCTTGTCCGGCAATCGAAATAAGTTCCGCGTCACTTTTTTTCCAAAAATCATCCATGGTATTGCAGAAATATTCAAACCCCAAACTCGTAAAACCCGGATCGGGTACCATGAACGGGCTCCAATTCTTGAAATTTTGGATTCTGCCCACCTTCACCCCGGGGCTGTGCACATACAACCACTGGTCGGAAAAAACGTGAGCGTTTCGCAAAATGAGCCCAACAAGTATAAGGCTTCTATGCGATAGCCGAGAAACCGCAGCGAGAATTCCCTTTGGAGGAATTGGGCGAAGGGCACGCAATAGGCAAGATAGCGGCATCGTCGAGATAACATTTTCAACCTGGCACTTTTTTCTTCCTTTCCCTGAAACATAAGAAATGGCCTGGACCCTGCCTCCCTCCACGTAGATCTCATCCACAGAGGCTCTGAAACGTATCTCCGCGCCCTGTTTTTTCAATTTCTTCGCGACGCTCGTCCAAAGTTGCCCAGGCCCCCTTTTCGGATAGTAGATCGTGCGACTCAGGGTCTTGACATTTTCCTGAGGAACGAAGGCGTCCTTGACTGCCGAAAAAAGAGTCAAATTCCGAATTCGTTGACTCGCCCAATCAGCGGAGATATCCCGACAATCGAGGCCCCAAACCTTTTCGGTATATTCCTTAAAGAATTTTTTGAAGAGGCGAGCCCCAAATCGATTCGAAACCCATTCTTCAAATGAATCTTCTGGCCCGCGTCGCCCTAGTTGCGACTTGAGGAAACTGAAAAGTATCTTTCCCCCTTCGCCCCACTCCATTTTCTTTAAGACATCCTGAAGGTCAATCGGATACCGAAAGAGCCGACCGTCATAGTGAATTCTCGAGAGTCTATCCACCGAAAGAAAATCGGAACGAAGGTAGTCATTCCAAAAATCCAGCACACGTTGGTTTTTCGTGTAGAAGCGGTGCCCTCCCAGATCAAAATAGAACCCCTTAAATCGCTCGGTTCTTGCGATGCCACCGGGCGTATTTCTGGATTCGATAATAAGAGTCTTTCGGCCATGGTTAACAAGAATATGCGCGGCGGATAGCCCCGAGGGACCAGCTCCGATCACTACCGTTCTACCCTGCACAATAATCTCCCGCCATCGCGAAGCGTTTTCGAAATTTTTTCATGACCAAACAATCAACGCTACCGATCCCTAAAGCCAAGCCAATCAAAATATAAAACATCCATTGCCAAAATAAAGCAAAGGAAGCGAAAAAAAACCCTCTTTTTTCCGCCAAGAAAAAACAAAAGCGATGGCTCAAAACGAAAAAACCCAACAAAAGGGATCCTAGTATGAATATGGATCCACTCCATCCAATCCAGGGCGAAGCTACGCTCACAAAAACCAGCAGGTATGCGTTTGCCACCAAAAAGCGATCACGATAGGTCGAGTTTAGGTCATTGATCAACCGACTTCTTCGCTCAAAAATAAGCTCTACCCAAGGTAATGCGCGCACGAAAAAATCAGTGCGCATCATTTTTACCGCCGACCAATGCTTAAGATGCGTAACTTGAAGCGTCTTACATAGATAAATCGCGTGTTTTCTTTCGTTTAAACGGTATCCCAACTCCACATCCTCAATTCCATGCATGTCCTCACGAAACCCACCAATATCAAAGAAAACCGAGCGACGAATAATACCGCAGCCCGCCCAAAAGGTAGAAGCTTCTTCATTCGCGTTTTGGTGAACGTAATGATGTAACAAATTTCTATATTGGGAAAGAAAGTTTCTCTCCTTTGGTGCATCGTCATACGATCCAAACGCCGCATCGAGCGAAGGACGGGATCGAAAGAGATTAGAAATACGACGCAATAGATCGCGGGGCACCGAGACATCTGAATCAATAAATACCAAGAGATCACCGGTCGCTCGTCGCGCCCCTATATTTCTGGCGCGACCCGGCCCACACTTGGCTTTCAGCACTTCGGTACGAAACCAGGGTAAGTTTGGATACTCTGGGCGTTCGTCCTCCGAAATCCCATCAAATACCAGGATGATTTCGTCGGGTACGTCCATCAAAGATCCCAATGAGTCGACGCAATAGCCATATGCGTCATCAATCTTTCCAACCGGAACTACGATGCTAAGTGTTATTTTTTTCAATGCACAATAATCGCACAAAAAGTTCGATCCGAATACGATACCTTTACGGTTTCGCGGAGCTGATACGCCACATCGTAGACAATTAAAAACTTCCCAGTAATTTGACAGCGGCAAATAAGATATTTAGAATTGAATACAAGAGATAGCCTACCTTTAAGTATTCGCTTCACCGCCAATCAAGAATCCACTTTAGAAGCGATTTTGCTCTTCAAAATACTATGCCCGATCCTTTCAGCGACCTTCAAAAAATTACGTCTATCCCCATTACTTTCTTTACTTATCTTGCCTCGATCGAAAAATATTCACTCGTCCTGCGCGCTTTAATCTGGAAAGATTTCCTGCTTAGATTCCGGCATCGTTGGTTCAATTCATTTTCCGTTTTTTTACAACCGATGATCACGGTCGTAATTATCTGTTTTGCCTTCGAAGGTTTCGTTTCTCCCATTTTTCACCAACGTGACTACCCTGTGTGTGTTTACCTAGGAGTTTTGGTTTGGCAGTTCATTTCACGGTCGATTAATCTTGCCGGTACTGCTCTACGCAGTAACAAAAATGTTTTAACGCGTACTTATTTTCCCCGTATTCTGATTCCCTGCGCCGCAATATTTGGTGGTCTCACCGATTTTTTTGTCGGCTTTCCAGGCCTCTTACTTTGCATCTGGTTTTTCAAGGTTCCGGTTTCCATTTTTAGTCTCATCGGACTCATTCCTTTCATCGGCCTTATGGTAGTCGTTGGGTTCGGAACCAGTTTTTGGCTTTCGATCCTGGATTACAAATACGACGATATTAGTTACATGATGCCTTTCTTAACTCAGTTTTTGTTTATCGCAAGCCCTATCACTTATATTCCGTCTGGTTTTTCACGCGCCGTTTCTTTCGTTTACTCCTTAAATCCCATCGTCGCGGTGCTTGGCGGAATGCGGCATTCGCTCGTAGGAAAGCCCGCTCCCACCGCGATAAGTTTCTCCGTATCGATTTTCAGCGCGTTTGCTCTTCTAATCGGGGGAGCCTGGATGTTCTGTATAAACGAACCAAAAATCGCGGATACCGGCGACACGTAAATGGTGATGGAAAACGATACCGTCATTGCCCTCGAAGGAATCGGAAAAAAATACCCACTGAGGAACCCAGCGAATGAAAAGACGCTGCGAGCCGGAGTGGAAACTTTTTTTCATTCCTTCTTAAAAAAGGCTATACCCGACGTAGACAAAACGTCGCAATGGGATAAAAAAACCAAATCCTTTTGGGCCGTAAAGAATGTCTCATTCAGGATTAACCGAGGCGAGATTGTAGGACTCATTGGTGCGAACGGCTGCGGCAAGAGCACGCTACTAAAAATGATCGCCAAGCTTGTTCCCCCGACCGAAGGAGAGATCGCAATCCGTGGCAAGGTCATTCCTATAACCAACGCTTTCGGTGCCATTCAATCCGAACTCTCCGGTCGAAATAATATTTACCTCATTGGGATGCTAATGGGTTTGCCCCGGTATGAAATCACCCAACGGCTAAATTCTATCGTCAATTTCGCCGACATCGCCCCCTTCATCGACTCGGAAGTAAGAAGCTATAGTAAGGGAATGAACTCAAGGCTCGTTTTTTCCGTGGCGACTCACACCTCTCCTTCCATTTTATTGTTGGACGAGGTTCTTTCGGTGACCGACCACGTTTACCAACGGAAATGCATCAATAAGATACGGGAATTGGCCGACCAAGGAACCTCCATTGTTTTGGTCAGTCATCATACCTCGCTAGTCGAGGAGATTTGCACTCGTAGCATCTACTTAAAAAAGGGTAGCATCGTCGCCGACGGAGATACTAAAACGGTGATGAGGGAATATCTCCGAGAGGGGAACAAAATGGCTACCCCGGTGGTTTCCCAACCGCCCTCGATTTCATCCCCTCTCGGCTGAAAACCGTTATGCCGGGTAAGGCCGTGAAAACTTGGGAATAGGAAATTTGTTTCAGCTCAGCCAGAGCGGAATCTGTAGGCGGATCTTTTAGAACGATATAGAGCGGACGCGAAGTGGTCTCAAGGCGAGTTAGCAGCGGCAAAGGACGCCCAGGCCAGGAAATACAATCGGTTCCTAGGAACCATGGAAGTTCTCGATAGACGTCGGAAACGATGATGCTATTGCGCGGAACGCCCAATTCGATCAATTTAGCCGCAGAAGCTTGAAAATCCGAAGGGGAGGCGGGTTGCCTCCAATTTAAAAGACACCGAACGTGAAAGTTCAAATAGTAAACTGTCGTAGCCAAGACTAACGATAGGGCGAGGGAATGGTTTATGTTCCGCCTCTTTGGGGTCGATACCCGACTCGCCGACAGAAAGAAATACCAAGTAATTATCACTCCGACGAGCGTTTTCGCCTCCCACCCAAGACGGCTAACCGAAAACAGCGGAACCATCGCCAGGCCCATGGCAATTTGGACCAAAAAGCGTTTGCTCTCTCCCCGAGAATAAGTCTCCTGCAGAAAGATCAAAATGCAGACAACGACGAAAATATGCAAGTGTTCGGTGTACCTGGGAACTCCCCAATAAAAAACTACGGCCGCAAAACTACACACCGCGGAAATAAGAAGAAAAACAAACCACTCGGGATGTTTTCGTCGAATTAGCAACATACCGACGGGGACAAAGATCCAATCTTCGGTAAGATACTCCGACATACCGAAAAGCGCCTGTCTTAAATAGAGATAACTCGTGTGAAGGAAGGGAACGATCTGGAATGCCCTCCGAGCCGGCGCTATCGACACCGTGTCCACCTGGTCCAAAGCTCCATAGCCGACGAGCATATTCGTAAAATGAGTCACACCGGAATAATGAAGCGCTCCCGCCGATCCCATGAAAAAAATCGCAAGACTGGGAAGAAGAAAAAACAAAGCAAAGAGCAAAACACCTTTGAATCGGTTCGCGTGAAAGGCAAGGTAAAGAAAGGCCGGCGCCAAGACGAGTCCGGTCGGGCGGGTCGTATTCATTAGTCCAAGGCAAATCCCAAGGACGATGCCCTTAGCAGCTGGTATCCTCATATGCGAGAAAGACGACAGAGCGATAAAAAAAAGCAGTAGGGCGACCGGCTCAGACAGGCCAGTCGGTCCGCGCCATAGGGTGCTGGGCAAAAGACAGAAGAAGAAAGTTCCGAATAACGCGAAATAGGGCGAGAAAAAATTCCGGAGAATCAAATAGGCGAGTGGAATGCATAACACGCCGCATATTACACCAGTGTAAAGAGCGGAAACTTGCGACATGTCGCCCCGCATCTTCATCACGGCGGCGATCAATAACGGATGGAAATAGTAGGTGGTGAAGCAATCAAGACTTCGCATCGAAGTCGTAATTTCAAAGCTATCGATTGCATTCCAACGAAACCCGGCTCCCTGAAGTACATTTCGCGCGACCGCTGCATAACTCTTTGCATCGACGGCGGGTCCCCAGAAATACCAGGGATTCCGCGATATCTGCCAGGTAAAGAAGCTCCCAAATAGTCCGGCCAAGCAAATGACGGCCGGCACCGGTAGCACCGAATATGCTTTTTCAAGTGGGGATTTCACTGCCTTGAATGCATTCTAAAGCCTTGTTTCGACCACCACTAGCCAAATCCTACGATTGCATTTCATGACTCACGGTGTTACGCAGAATCTTTCTAGGGAGGTATGGCAAATGGTAACGTCACGTAACTTGTTCTTCGTGGTTCTCTGTGCAGCGCTCAGCTTCGTCTCGATAAGAGGCGTCGCCGAAGATTTTCCTGAAAATGAATCGTTTATCCAATTCACATCCAAGGGAAAGATCGTTCCATCGCAGATCATCGGCTATTTAGGTGAAAGAGATAATTTCGGTGGCAATAAGGTCTTTACGCCCAAACATAAGATCTCCATTTACGTAAACTTCAACATTCGCGGAACGATTGATCTCGATCAGATCGATGATGCCTTTGATCGCGTGACCCCTCCCCAGTACAAAGATTGGTACAAAAAGAGAGAAATAGCCGTGATCTCGGTGAAAACGATGGAGCACTTTCAGGGAAAACCCGCCGGCGCTTTCCTGAACTTCGCAAAAACAACTCTCTTCGTTTCCGACCAAACCCTTACCACACCAGACGGTTTTAAAAAGGTGATTGAGGCCTTTTACTCATCACTCTAATCTAATCTCCAAGTTGGGGATTAATCACCGCAACGATTCCGGAACGATCCAACTAAGAAGGATCGTTCCGTGCAGTGGGTTGTCAAAATCGTCCCGAAAGACATCCAGGGCGAATTCGCCCGTAGTGGTGAGGCGGATGGACTTGATTTCCACATATTTGTAATGAGGTCCAAAAAGGTAATCGAAGAAGCCGGTTTCCCAGACGCAGGTGAAGCTTACGTGCCGTCCACTGTCCTTCGCAGCGCGCAACGTTTCGAGCAAAACCTGCTGATGATCGGTCAGTTGGACTGGCTGGGGGGCATCCAGGACTTCTATCGAATGAAGCCGCTTCACCGGGATCGTAACGACATCAAAGTCAGTTTGCACGACGAGCGCTTTGTCTGTATCAAGAACAAAACCTTTACATTCATACAGATGCGAGTCGCCAAACAAGCGTCGCCAACCGAAGTAGGTAACGCGAACGGGGAGTTTTTTCCCTCTGGCGCCTCGCGCAAGACCGAAAGCCTCAGCCTGATAAGCCGGTGTTCCGGCCACGACCTCGGCGCAAGGAACCGCAGCCCAGCTGGGCAAACCAAGTACGAATAGTGCTAAGAAAAATAGGTGGCGATGCATCACACTTCCCCTAGCAAATCCCGCGAAATTAAGCAAATAGCGGCTCGCCCGGGTTATCAGAATGAAAGACTGATCTCACAATTTTAAATGCACTCGCTCAATTCACCTACCACCCAAGCTCGAGGGAGATGGCATCGCACTTGCTTAGTTTAGGTTCTGTGGCGTTTCACTCACGCGCAGAAACTATTCTGAGCCTTAGGCGAAGGATCTAACGCATAGTTCGTGCCTGCGAGACGAGATCCTTCCCTGAGCCTTGGGCGAAGAAACCTCAAATAAAGAGGAAAGAGCCTTGCTTACCATCCCATCCTTAATCAGAGCCCGAGACAACGCTTCGCTTTGGCAATCCTTGATGGCTTGCGATGCCTTGCATATTACGGATCGGATCGAAGCGTTGAAGCCCGAACATTTCAGCGGGCTCGGACACATCGAACAGTTGATCATCGGTCCCCAGCTCGAAGAGATTCACGCCGAAAACGCTGGGTTTAGGCCATCGGGACACCCGGCTCGCGCTTGCCAAATCGCCGACGGTCTTTTCCGTGAGTTGAGATCCCTTCGGCGGCTTCAAATCGGAATGAAAGGAATTACTACCATAGGTAAACGCTCGCTGCTCGGCATCCCCTATCTGGAATCTCTCGTACTTTCCGGGAATCGAATAGATTCGATCGCTCCCAAGGCCTTCCACGGCCTGGGAAATATAAAGGCTCTCCATTTGGATCACAATCGACTGACGTCGATACGGCGCCATTATTTTTCGGGTCTACCGTTTCTAAACGCCCTGCGCCTCAACTCAAATCGAATCAAGCACATTGAATCGGGAACGTTCGCGGGAACGCCGTTTCTTTCGACGCTCCACCTCCAACGAAATCAACTAACCCTCATTTTACGCGGCACCTTCGAGGGGCTGAATAATTTGTCATATCTCGATTTGGGTGCAAATCCGCTGAAAAGCAATG
>Ga0206963_10235_pt1 | contig 17401 bp, 14 predicted proteins | sample Alteio_BWOrgHeat_28_FD_152958 | JGI IMG/M metagenome (GOLD analysis project Ga0206963, IMG submission 152958) | Enriched cells from forest soil in Barre Woods Harvard Forest LTER site, Petersham, Massachusetts, United States -... | ecosystem: Environmental > Terrestrial > Soil > Temperate forest >... | reverse complement strand
AAACAAAATGATTTTTTTCATAATGGTTAAGGTTAATGTCCGATATCACCTAACGGAAGTAAATTGTCGAGATTGTCCTGTACACTTGCATCAGGGTGAGTTCGGAGGTAACGTATATCGCCCCGTTTCTCGGTAGATACTTCCGCACCGTTATTCCAGAGAGCGGTTTGATAACTCCAGCGAATAGTTCGCACCGTTTTCTCATCATCAATCAATTTGATAACTTCGTCCTTGGTTTTCTTGACGCCGATCCCTATTGAGTTCTCGCCGTCTTCATGCAACAATACGTGTGAGATATACCGGTGGTCGCCGTTTTTACTAAACCTGACGGCTGAAATCAGGTAGTCTGCCCATTTTGCCATGTTGATAAGATTTAAAGTTTAAGACAAAGGTAGGATTAATCATTAATTATCAAATATTTACAACAAAAGGCCCGAAGCTTTTGCCTCTGTTATTAGAATCAAGCTTTCATTTTTTTTAAAATTTCCGCGTACCAAATCTTTTTTTGTTGGAGCACGGGAATTTGAGTCAGGAGAGCCGGTTTGTTTTTTCTTAACCTATTGAATTTTAATGATTTATTTTGAAATATGAATTTCGTTATTTAATTTTAGCAAACTTAATTCTTATCGCAATGCCCCTGTTCCCTTTTTCACTGTTGAAATCCCGGTTCGGGAAATTTTCGTGTTTATTTACGGTGTTTATTAGTATGATTAACGCGGTTTCCGGCCAGACCAGCCTGAAAAATGAACCTATTATCAGGATCGATTTTAATGAGAAGGGGCAGATGACTTCTACGCCGCCTGCTTTTATCACCAGCCAGGACAAAATCATTTTTCAAGTGACGGTAACGGATGAATTTAACCAGAACAGGATCATTCAAATTTACAAGATATTCCAACAAACGCTCAACCAGCTCAACCAATCGGATGGCGCCACGAAAAACCAGGCCCTGAAAACACTCGGGCTGGAAAACACGAGTGCAACCGACCAATCCCGTAATGCCGCAGAAATCCTGCTGATCACTGAACGCAAGCTGGCGGAGAACCTCGATGCATTTTTGACCAAACACCGGGATATTCTTTCCCTTCAGCTTGATCCGGACAAAGAGCATAAAGCGCTTTTGGTCTATGAAGGTCATGCCATTGATGCACTCCTAAGTAAATACCCTGATCTTTTTTATCTGCCCGATATGGAGGATCTTGTAGTGCCGAAATATACCGTTGTATGCCAGGTGGAAAATGTAAATGGTTTGGATATGGAAAGCAAATGCAATACGCCACTTGTGCTGGCACCTGGCTGCAATACCTGCGGCACTCAGTTTACGAATAGCTTAATGCTTGACGACATTACCAAAGGGCCTGTCCGGCTAAAGTTTGAGCTAAGGCTGGACAACAATATTCTGAGCACGCTTATTAAGCAAGTAAAAAACAATGCCCTCATTAACGCAGCTTTCCTGGCTAAAAATCCGCTCGATATTGTCAAAAATATTAACAATATATTGAACTTCAGCAATGTATCCGGGCAGGCCGGGATTGATCAGCCTACAATTGATGCGTTGAACAAATGGATAATAGCTAAAGAATCACAGGCAGCTAAACCGGCTGATCACCAAACTCACAAAACACAAAATGAGCCTGCTAAAGATAAAAAAGCTGCGGATACGCCGCCACCGATTCCGGACGTGACCCTTACTCCGGACCAGGTAACGGCGATCACCAAAAGCCTGCAAACCATCGATGGTTTAGCCGTTCAATTGCAAACCAAAGAAATACTTGCCTGGATCTTCCAGCTTTCCTGGTTAACAGGTGGTCAGCAACTCACTGCCAATCCTGTCGGTTATCACATTTCTGCTACTACGGGGAAACAGACCAGCGATGCCAATAATCAGCTTAAATCGCTTTTACAGGATTCTGCCAGGATACAGTCGGAGCTTACGCTGTTAGAAAATGTTTCCAAAGCGGGCGGCGCAGCAAATGACCTCAAAACGCTTACGTTAAAATACGACACCCTGCAACTGGCCAAAAAGGCGATGGTCAAGTCGCTGGAAGATCAGCGGGCAGCGTTAAAAAAGCTAAAAAGTAACCTTCCGGACGAACTGGTCAGCCAGCTGAATAAAGGGCTGGCGCTTAGCGATTCACTTTTCTACCGGGGCTATCTCTATATCAATCATCAGGATGGCAAGAAAAAAGCTTGGTTTGCCTTATCGCCGGAATCACGGGATTATGCTTATTTCCCTAACCGGAACTATTATGCATTTATGCGCAGCCACGATGCCCTGGAAGATTTTCAGTTGAAAGGTAAGGACCCGGTTAAGGGCATCAACGAAACGCAAAGACTGTATATCCTAATTGACAATGCACAGGACAAATCCAAGTATCTTTTAAAAACAACTATTGCCAATATTGCGCCGTCGGCTGACATTGACCAGCTTGGCGTAGGGGTTGGCGCACAGCTCAACACTAATGTTATACGCGCACCGGCAGCGCCAACAGCAATGGATGATCTTTTCACACTGTACGAAAAAGAAAAGAAAATTGCCGGTTTTGCCTTGTCCCCTTTTAGCAATGGGTTGTTTAGCCTGCCTTTTAAAGTGACTCCCGACAAAACGCCTGACTATGTGACCAAGCCTTTATCCCATGAGAGCCCTTTCAAGGCACCAAGTACCGTAAGCTATCAGATCATCGATAGCGCAAAGGCTAAAAATATGAATTCCGAAGGTACGGTTTATACCTATCGGTTCAACAAACTTTACCGGTTTCGCATCAAGGCTGGGATTGCCTATAGCTTTTTACAAAATCGTACTTATGCAGTAAACCCGACGCTTAACACGGTATCTTATACGACGAATTATACAGGGCTGGAGCCTGCTCTCGGCATACAAATATTTACCACAAGATTGGATATTCAGAGCACGCGGCTGTTCCCGCACGGAGCTGCCCCTTTTATTTATCTGGGTTATCTTTATCACAATGCTCCCGGAACCAATTTTTTATTGGGCGCGGGCTGGGAGGTATTTAGCGGGTTCGCGATCAGCGGCGGTGTACACTATGGATTGTCCCAGCGACTTGCTATCGATGACGGCACGCCACAACCGCAGAATTATTATAAGCCTGCCGCCTTCGTCTCGCTTGACATCGGTCTGGAAGCATTTAATGCGTTATTTAATACAGCCAAGCCCACTGTTAATCCCTTTAAATGACATGAAAAATAGTAGTAAACCTTTTTGGCCGCTGAATTTACTCACTGCTTTGATATGCCTGATCGGCATCACCTGCAAAAAACCGGAAAACCAGGTTTTCTCCGGTAACGCGCGTGTAAGGGCTGTTGTTTTTTATAAAGATGCCACTACGAATTTGTCCGATACCGCCGTCACTGCACAAGTTACCATCACCGAGAACGGTAATGCCGCTACGGCTTACCTGTTGACCCTTACGAACGGCACCTTTGATTTGAGTTCTATGAGTGCCGGAAGTTATCGCTTTCAGTTGATCTATAACAGGCCACTCACTGATTCGGGCACCTTTGTTCACTATGCGCTGGACACGACATTTAGCCTTTCCGCCAACCAACTGCTCAACCCACAGTATTTCACCTTAAAACCTGCTACGACCACTTCGCCCACATTACAAATTACGGTTACCGATAACAATGGTTACACAGTCAGCGGCGCGCAGGTTTGTCTTTACGCAGACACCCTGACGCTGGATAAAAACCGCCGCACCTGTGTCGGCAGCATTGCCGGCGGCGTAACAAATAGCTCCGGCATCGTGGTTTTTGATAATTTACAACCCAAAAAATATTTCGCAGTTGCCTATGCGCAGCGAGGACCTGATACCCTTTCCAACCAGGCCACAGATACGACCTATTTGAATAAAACGATTTTATCAACAACAAACCTCAACAGGGCGGCGGTCAAGCTATCCCCGGATTATTACTCCCTTACCGTGTTTATAACGGACGCGAACGGTGTGTACGTGCCCGGCGCCAATGTCTGCATATATTCCGATAATACACTATTGGCCAAGTTTCGCTACACCTGCAACGGTAGCATCGAGGGAGGAACCACAAACCTGCATGGCGCGGCCATGTTTTCCGGTTTGCAAGGCAAACCTTATTACATTTCAGCCTACAAGATTATTGGGAAGGACACACTGAATAAAACGAATGATACGCTAAGCAATGTCGCAATTGATCAGACTACCATCCCGGCTTTGAAAGCCAATAGCCAAAACATCAAAACAATCATCATAAAATAACCTACATGTCAAGAAAAGCCTTATTCTGTTATTTTATATTTTTTATCCTTCTTTTTGTACTGTCCTGCAAGCAAAAAACAACGCAAAAGGCTTATGAAATGGGCGAATCGAGCAAAAGCATAAACCTTCAGAAGTTACCCCTGATGCCATTGGACTCAACGCAAACCGTACTGTCTAAGGTTGACTTATCTCCTTACGCCCCGGTTGTGGCTGCTCAAAATTATCCTAATTGTTATGCCTATGCCAGCGCCTACACAGCCAGATCATTACTTTATAACGTAACGAACCATATCCTCGGCTCCCCGCATGATTCTGAATTTTCTACCGCGTTTGTGGAAAAAATAATTGACCCGAATCCTGATGATTGTATGAAAGATGCGAATGACGTTACCCAGGCTTGTTATGTGATGGCTTATAACGGGATAGTTAAAAGGATTGAATTTCCTGACGATTGTACCAACCAAAAAATAACACACCAGGATTCGGTGAACGCAAAGCTTTATTTGGTAAATGCCTACCGCATCTTTACGGGGATGACTGATCCCGATACGATTATTGAGGCAATTAAAATACAGCTATCGAAAAAGATTCCGGTTGTACTGGGCTGGGTCAATGTGCCTTCCTTTAACCCGGGTGCTAACGGCAAAGATCTTTGGGAACCGACATCAAATGAGACTGCTTCGGTCGATGGCAATTCTTCTCCGAGCCACGCCATATGTGTCATTGGATATGATAACAACAAATTTACCGGGGCTTTTTTAGTTCAAAGCAGTTGGGGATTAAACTGGGGCGATTCGGGCCGGATATGGATCAAGTATCACGACCTGGCTCATTTTTCGATGATCGGTATGGCTATTGCTAACCCAACCCGCAATTTCATACAGTTGATGAAATCTAAAACCCTGTTTAGTCCTGATCAATACTATCTTCAGAAATTACAGTGATCAGGTTGTTGAAAAACAGTCCGAACTTTTGCAGCCCGCATAATAATGCACTTTAGACATGGAAGACATTGGCCAAGCTGTCGGAAAACTTAGCTACCGCCACTTCACCGTTTTCCTTTTTAATATTATACTAAATTTACAAAGGAACTCAACATTAAAAAGGGCCAAAAGAAACGCTAAAGGATTGATCACTGATGACGCCAGATAATTATTTTTCGCAGCAAATTTCCATTCAGCTTTGCTATAAGCCGAATCAACACATCGTCCGGAAAGTGCTCGCAAAGCTGCCGGGAATACCGGTTTACAGCGGTTACAGCTTTAATTCCGCCACTGCAGTGCGCGAATTTTTCCTCCAACTATCGGGTGCGAAAGTCGAAAAGATCACGGTCTCCGGCTCGGTCAGCCTGTTTGACGACCGCGGTAAACATTTCAATAATGACCTTACCGATTGCAAGTTTGAATTTTACCTGGTTACGGAAGACGGCTATGACCACCCGGACGCCTGGCTGCTGCTGGATATGGACGATCTTTTGTTCTACCTGAACCGCTACCGGAATAACCAGGCCATTGCTGACCATGATTTCCCAAAGCTCCATAGCTGCGAATTGGGTAACAGCCGTTTTGATTTCATCCTGCGCGGCAGGGAGTTTCGTAACCAATATTTCCCGGCTTATAGCGGGCCTGTTTTCGATACCTATTACGGCGATGAATTCCGCGAGCTGTATGCGATTGCATCCAACGCGCTGGCTTTTCTTTATCGTTCGCGTGACCGGGTCATGGAAGAACTTGAGCTGTCGGCCAATTTCAATTACCGTTCTTCACTCAACCTGTACCCGCGGTTTAATAACGGTATCGCAGAAGTAGCCGGGACGCTTTATGCTGCCTGGGAGCGGGTCGCTTTCCTGTTCCACGAATTTTTTCCGTTGTCGCCCAACCCGTCTATGGCACCCTCCTTTAAACGGTACATGAACGACAAGCTTAAAGAGGCCGCCTCGGACACACGGCTGCAAAACGCTCATTTGGACTGGTTCAAAAGCAGTCTGAACGGTTCGCACCAGCTTTTAGAAACACTGCGCCATCCAACCGTGCATTACAATAGCCGGCGTTCACCTTCCGGTACACGCGCGGTTGAGCTGATGAAAGCGTCGATGAACGAACAGACCGTGGGCGAAACGAAGCTGAAATGGGATGAGGAACTGACCTTTTTGAGGCAGGAACTGGCGGCGCTTGACGAGGGCCTGGAACAGGCTATCGGCCTTTTGGAAGAGTGGGGCGCAGCGCAGCTGATACCGAAGCCGGCAGATCCCAGGCAAGGCCACATCGCATTTTCGTTTATCATACTCGCCTACCGCGATTATATCGCCGCACGCTTTCTGATCAATAACGACCTGGTGCTGCAAGGCCTGACGCTGGCCAGCACTGCCATCGAAAAATACCTAAAGGTGCTGCTCATCGCCAATGGCAGGACCAAAAAGGAAGTTCAGGTGCATCTGAACCGCCTGCCGGAATTAAAACACCAGTTGGCCGCCTGCTATTACGACGTCACGAAGCATATGGATGAAAGGTTCCTGGAAATACTCGGACAGATGTACAGCATCCGCTATTATGACGATATCAAAGTGCCCGTAACCATCGGCTTTTTCAAAGGGCAGTTCCTGGGTGAGCTGGATTCCATCGTCCATTATTTTGAAACGAAAGTCATTACGGGTTTAAAGGATGCAAAGGGCGACGAAATCAAAACGCCCTACCGGCGTGATGCGGACAGTAAAGACGAAAAGCTAACCTTGAATAACTATTTATTCAACGGCCTGACCAAAAAACAGCACATGGAAAAACCAGATCATGGGTTTGCCGTGGCGATCCGACCGGATTCGCTGGCACTCGGCGAGCTGCGTGTCAGCTCTGCGCCGATCAGTAATAGCTACGATGGAAGAATGGCCGGTATTGATATCAAGCTCGCCTAGAACTTAATAACAAACGGGCCGAACGTTTTGCATTCGTGCATGACGAAGGCGCTCTCGGTGTGGGCGACATTGGGCAGGCTGTTGATGCGCTCCATGATAAAGTTGAAATAGTCCTGCGGCGCGGCGGCGCTGATGTGCAGCATAAAGTTCCAGGGGCCGGACACATGAAAACAGTTTTGCACTTCGGGCAGGGCCGCGGCCAACTGTTCAAATTCGCGCAGCAGCTCGGTGGTCTGCTGCACCAGTTGCACCGAGGTGATCACCAGCACCGCCTTACCGATCTTCGCCCGGTCCAAAAGTGCCACATAACCCTTGATATAGCCCTCCTGCTCCAGCCGGTCAATGCGGTCGTGCACCGGGTGCGGCGTCTTGTTCACCTTGCGGGCAATACGCGTCACATCGATCCGGCCATCCTTTTGCAGGATGTCCAGGATGCGGTAATCGATAGCATCCGGCTTCCAGCTGCTCATGGCCTGTCCAGGAAATAATAAGCCGTCACGGCATAATCATCCGAACGGTAAAAACAGGCCCAGTCATTGGGATCAGCTTTGGCCAGCTCGGCCTTAGTATCCACGCCAGGCTCCAGTAAACCACGGAAGGTTTTGCCGTTCAGCGAAACCGGGATCAGGTTAACGCCTTTGGCCTGCAAATCCCTGACCACCGGCGCAAAATAACCGCCCAGCTGCTGGATCGTCGCTTTAAAATCTTTATAAAAATAAATGGCGTCCGGCACATGGAAACGGTAAAAGGCATACTGCCCGGCTTTTTCGTCAGCCACCAAACAGCCCTGGTAACTGTTAAAGAAAACCCCCTCGCCCCAGCCCGTACCGATATAATCCTCAGCACCCGTGCCATTGATCGTAGGGTAATGCGTATCGCCATCAATGTACATTTTGACTTCCCCTTCGCCCCACCAGGTCGGGCCGTAAACCGGGTTCACATTCAGCGCCACGCTCACCCCCAGGAAGCGCCCTTTGCCCTTTATCACCGGCAGCAAGACGGCATCCTCTCCGACCGGCTTTGACGCCCGCGTCCAGCAGGCATGGAAATACAGCATATCCGCCGCAGGTTTTTCAACCGTCACATAATCAATATCAAAAAACAACATCGAAAGATCGCTGCTGCCCTCATTCGTCAGCACTACCTTAGCGCCCGTTTTAAACGGCATCGGGATATAACAGTTAAAGCTCCGGCCTTCCGGGTCGCTGAACAACGCGCTTTGGAACGCAACCGCTTTCACACCCGCGCAAAAGAAATCACCAAAAGGCACATCGACAACAGCCTCCCTGCTCCCGTCCCAATAAATGCGCAAACGCAGCGAACGCAGCATCTCCGGGCTGCGGTCATTCACCGTGAACCATAGCCGCTGGATAATCCCGGCAGACTTGACATCCAGCAACGTCTTGCTTTCACCTGCCTTTAGCGTGGTAAACGCGGAGCCCTTTGCCCCGGCATTGCTTTTACCGCCCTGCCCCTTTAAGCCATTTATATTCTCCATACTGCTGACATGGGATTGAGTGCCTTGCAACATCGTATAAAGTTCCTGTGACCAAACGGGTTTGTAGAAAAACATCAGTAGCAATAGGGATATAAAGACTTTCATTATTTCACGATATAATTCACAGTTTGTACATCAACCGAATTCGGCCCGACCATCAGTTCATAAATGCCAGGCTCGGCCGCTCTTTTCATATCGATCCCATAATAGGCCAGCATATCTTTAGTAATTTGGAACATTACTGTTTTGCTTTCACCGGCGTTAAGGTGTATTCTTGAAAAGCCCTTTAATGCCTTCACGGGCTGGGTGACGCTGGCGACTTTGGGGTGGTCGTATAATTGCACAATCTCGTCACCGGCTACATTGCCAGTATTGGTGACAGTTACAGATAGCGTGGTGCCATTAAGTACGGGCTTTGAATAACTATAATGCGTATAACTCATGCCATAACCAAAATAGTATAAAGGCAAATTACTTTCGGTGACATATTGGAAAGCATGGGCACTGGGTTTATGGTCATAATAATCTGGTAGCTGGCCGACACTTCTTGGTACGGTAATTGTCAGCTTGCCACTTGGGTTGACATCGCCGAACAGGATATTTGCCGCGGCATTCCCGCTTTCCTGGCCGGTAAACCAGCCATCAAGGATCGCGTTGGCGTTATCTGCAATATAATTGATGGATAGTGGCCTGCCGTGCGTCAGGTAAACGATCACCGGTTTGCCGGTCGCTTTTAGGGCTTTCACTAAGTCATCCTGCTGCGATAGCAAGTCCAGCGTACTGATGTCACCCCAGTTATCGGGCAGTCCTGCTTCCTGCGAGAACTGCTGGTTTTGGCCAACCGCGCATATAATGATGTTGGCATCTTTGGCAACTTGTACCGCGCTGTCGATCATTCGTTGGTTATGTGCCCGGGCGGGCAATTGTGCCTTACTCGAATTGGTGGTGGCAGCTAAGGCTACTGTATCATCATGGACGGACATATCTACACCCTTAGCATAGACTATTTGGGTGGTGCTGTTTGTTGCCCTGAGTTTGTTGGTGATGCCTTCTAATAGTGATACATTATGCAGGGTTGTTCCTGAATAATCCCCTAAATAATTAACGGCTGCGCAAGGGCCAATAACGGCGATCTTTTTGAACTTGTTGGTTTTTAGCGGCAGAATATTATTGTCATTCTTCAATAACACCATACTTTCTTCGGCGGCTTTCAACGCCAATGCCCTGCCTTCAGGTTTGCCGATATGGGCATAGGCGTTTTCTAAACTAATGGGTTGCGTATTGTCAAATAAGCCCAGTTTGAATTTTAATGTGAGAATATAGCTGACCGTATGATCCAGTTCGGCCATAGAAATTTTTCCTTCTTTGACCAGCTCCACCAGGTGAGCGAAATTCGTTCCCATCGGGCAATCGACAGTCATGCCTGCTTTAAAGGATTTCAGCGCCGCGTCTTTAGCATCAGCGGCTACGAAGTGCTTGTTGTACAGCTGGTCTATCGCCCACCAATCCGATACCAGTATGCCCTTATAGTTCCATTGGTTACGGAGCACATCGGTCAACAGCCAGTGGTTCATCGATGCCGGTACGCCGTCGATGTCGAGGTAAGAAGGCATAATGGCTGCAGGATGGGCACGACCAATCGCCAGCCGGAACGGTTCCATATGAAAAGTGTATAATACCCGTTCCGGGAAATCGGCCGGTGCCTGGTTAACACCTGCTTCCGGCTGACCGTGGCCGGTAAAATGTTTCAATGTGCTAGCCACATGATTTAGTGGAGTACTACCATCACGTGAACCCTGAAAACCCCTTACCACCGCGCTACCCATGATGCCGCACAGGTATGGGTCTTCGCCGAAGGTTTCCCCCGTCCGTCCCCAGCGGGGATCACGGGTTGCATCAATGACCGGTGCCAAAACTAAGTTCGTTCCCCTACTACTCGCTTGCGCGGCAACGTAAGTATAAATTTTTTCAGTCAGTAATGTATCCCAATTACAAGCCAAACCAATGCTGCTCGGAAAAATATCGGCTTTCATGGCTAACAAGCCATGATGCGCCTCATCAACAAAAATGGCTGGAATACCTAACCTTGTTTTTGTCCGAAGATAAGTTTGTATCGCATTACGGTTGGCGATCTGTTCTTCCGGCGTATTGGTAAAATCAGGATTGATCATACCGATTCCGTTTTTAAAAAGACTATCCATTCTTTTCGGATCATTGAGAAAGTTTCCATCAATGTGTGGTATGGCGGAAAAAGCACTTCGCAATTGGGCGACTTTTTCGGCGACGGTCATTTTAGCAAGGAGTAATTTCACGCGTTGTGAAACAGGCAATTTGGGATCGTGGAAATCTTGTGCTTGGGTAATAGCTGTAAACATTAAACTCCCACTGAATACAAGTATAGATATATAGCTTAATCTCATTAGGTAATAGCTTTGATTTAAAAATGTAGATGATACTGGAACAGGTAAGGACCTGTCAGCGCATAAAGTATATTTCCATAAGCTTTGAAGTCAGTAACCTTATAGCCATTGACGTAAGGCAAGTAGAAACTGAATTTATACTTTCCATCCGGGATATCATAAACATCAATTGCAGCATTGTTATCATGCGTGTCATTTATTTCGTTATCTGCTTTTAAGGCCGAGTTAATAAATAGGTATTTATCATTTGCGCAGGCTTTCCTGTTGACAAATACGGGTGGTGCAGCCAAAGTGACCTGGTTATCCGAGGTGATCTTCCCAATCTTTATTTTGGCATGGCTTACCGTATCGATGGTCTTGCCAACATATTTAATATTCAGGTTGGCATCTGCAACGATGAACTGGTTGCGATAATAGTAAACATATATTATCCTATCTTTATTTCTGAATAACAGACCATCTGTGCAGAAAAAACCGTCAACCTGTTTTTTCAGAAAATGATCATAGCTTATAATTGAACGGTTACCTGTATCGAATTTTATGATCGTATTTTCACGTTTTGCATTCAACGAGCGCAGCAGGAACGCACTTCCGGACAGCGGGATGCTTGCCGTAAAGAATGGCGTTTTAATCTCTTTACCTAAGCGATTACTACCAAATGGGAAATCATCAACGATACCTCTCATTCCGTCAGACAGAATAAAATTGTCCTGCCCAATTACCAGTTCAGCATCCTCTAAAACCTTATAACCTGTCGGTGCAGCCAGCATGATCGTCGAATCATGAAATGTATTGGTGTCCAACCGCAATACAAAATTTTTGATTTTGTTATTACCAAGGAATAAATATTTGCCGCTTGTTCCGATGATATAATCGCATTTGATTTTTAAATTTTTAACATCGCTGCCAAACAACGTATGTGGTGGTAATACACGTAAAAATGAATTGCGGCTATGTGATTTGTAATCACTGACAAAGTATAGGCTAACAACAGACCCTATTCCAAATGATAATAGAAGCAATAATCTTAAAAATCTTTTCTTTAACATGATTTTTTATTTAATCATCCCCGGATAACTCCGAGGATGAAAACTCATAGATTAAGGTTGACGAAGAATAAGCTGGCACTCAAAAGGTGCCGGAGCCGGTTCATAGGCTGTTAATGTTCCCTGCGCAGGCGTAGTTGTACAAACGGCACCTGTATTACTTAGTGAACAATCGTCTTGATCGGTATGGTAACCCAAACATTCCGTTCCCGTGGGGGGGCCAAAATTATAACTGAAGCTACACAATATCTGGTCTTGCTTTGTGTGCGATTTAACGCCAACAGCTGTGGTCAAAGCCGCCAAAGCGATCAGCGGCAAAAAAGTTACTCTCATTTTCATAATAAATGATTTTCAATTTGATTTATGTCTAGCTTACAGGGGCTAGACTTTCCCTCTTATGGCCAATAAGATCTTTGTTCTGATTTGGATAAATAAGAATAGCGGTCGCGCCAAGCACAACGAACGCAATGTTGAAATACAAATGGTCTGCCCAGCTCATGTTCTGCAATATGCCGCCACACGAACAGGGGACGTAGCTACTAAACTTCAAGATAGCGATGATATATACTGTAAAAATCACCATCATGGTAAAAGCTGCCTGGATGGCATAATATCGTGAAACCTTGAAAATCAGCAACAATGCTATTATGATCTCCAAAGCCGGTATGCCCCTGGCAATCAACTCAACAAAAGGATTGACTATAGGTGATTTACTCAACTGGACCTGGAACTTTTCGAAGTCCTTGAGCTTACTTGCAGCTGCATAAATGAATAAAAAGATAAAAGAGGCGCTGACAACATCAACGATAACTTGTGGAATGGATATGGTTTTTGTTTTCATTTTATAAGAATTTTAATTTGTCAAATGGTCTCGCTGTCTCGTATTGGCCAGGTACCGCATTTAAATTCAGACCGGTAATCTGATTATCCTGATCCCATTTAGAGGATAAGGACACTCCTATCGCCGGAATGACGCTTTTTAGCTTCATTTAGATGGGTTTACGTAAGTTTAGATTACCGTTTGGTGTAAGTGGCAGTTGACTCCCAGGTCTCTCCGTTTATAAAGTTTTCGCTTTTTCGGTCGAGTGTTAATTGCCCGTGTTGCAGGGTCCATTTATCCGTATTTCGGTAGTCTGCTTTACTCGAATCGTCTTTAGAATAAATAGTGGAAATTTCTGTAAAACCAGAATGATCAGGCAGCCAGCTAATAACTGACACTTTCTTTTTATGGCTCCTACCAGTTATCGTTTCAAACGGCATAATACTTAAAGCTTCGGTGAAAGTGCTATCCAAATCGCCAGTTGAAATTGTTGTTGTCAATTTGAGTCTATCCCCATTTTGAGTGATTGCTGCTTTTTTCGGTGAGCCGTTTTCGTATATATTGCCAGAAATACTCTGCTGGTCTTTGAAGTTCCAATTGCCATTTAAAGAGGCGTTTTGCGCTTTGACATAGTTTACCGTGACAGGGATTGTTAGCACGTTTATAAAAAGGATGATTTTAATTTTCATGATTATTGATTTTTAGTATTTGTTGTATATTTTGTTTTTAATCGCCATTCCGGGCATTTTTTATAGACCGGCCAGATCTCGTCTAGATTATCTGCGTTGTATAAAATGCCATCCTTCATGACATAGCGGATCTCGCGGCTATTATGGATATTGTCCAGTGGGTTTTTGTTTAAAACGATCAGGTCAGCAATTTTGCCGACTTCGATGGAGCCTACATCTTTTTGGATACCGATGGCTCTCGCACCCATGATGGTTGCAGCTTGCAACGCCTGAATATTGGTCAAGCCGCCCATTTGCAAAGCCCAAAGCTCGTTGTGAACCCCAACACCTTGATTATTGCCATGGCTGCCTAAAGTCACCATCCCGCCGGCTTTTCGGACCCTGGCATCAACAATAGATAAATGCAGGAAATCGGGATTGATTGTATCACCAACATAATGTTTTGTGTCAACAATGGATCGCAATTCTTTTTCCGCCATAAAATGGATCAACTTTTCAGGCGGGTGCTGCCAAAATTTATAATTGAAATATAGCAAGCCATCAGCGCCATTTCCTTTATGTACCTGGTCGGTGGGGGTAAAATAAGTCCCTGATCGTGCAAACAAAGTGACCATATCATTATACACATCATCCCAAACGGGGTTGTGCTCTACACCCGGGCTGCCATCCTTCATCATCCCTATATCGCCCACGGGACTGAAATCGCCTTCGTTTGTCATATTCATTTTATTCTGCCGCGATGCGATCAGCAACCATTGTCTTTGCAGTCGAGTGGAAAGCAAATATTGTTTGATAAAAGTTCCACCCAATTTTTTTCTTTTCTGCACAATTGCCATAGCATCCGCGAGGTTGCCGACTCTGGGTATATCATCCATGCCCCCTTCGAATTCGGTTACGGATCGACCAGATGGAAAATATCGCGGCCCGATCATTTGACCGCTCGCCAACAATTCTTTATAGCCAAAGGCATCTATATTCGTCCTGGGATCACGTGCGGTTGTTACTCCATAGGCTAAGTTGACTAGGTACATCCAGTTTTGTTGCGGGGAAACATCAGGGGGTTTGATCATATGTAAATGTAGATCAACAAAGCCAGGCATAATGGTTGTGCCTTGCAAATCCAGTACTTTTGTTCCTTTTGGAATGGCCAAATCGCCAGTGGCTCCGACTGCTACAAAACGGCCGTTGTTTATTAAAATCGTACCACGCGGGATCACTTTATCTCCCTGCATGGTAATGATGCGAACATTGCGGATAGCCAGTCGTCCATGTGCATAAGATGCCGGAACCGTAATGTTTAAAGGAATGACTTGGTCAGGTTTTACGAAAACCGTCACGAAAGCACTGTCGAGCAGCCCGGATTCCTTTCGTTTTTCTGCCGCTTCCATAATATGGTCGGGATTGATCCGGTAATATTGATTACCATAACTCCAGCTTAGTATTTTGCCACCCATATCCCAGTGCGGGTCAAGTCCCCGCGCGAACCGGAAAATGGGAAGCTGTTGCTTCTCGTCGTAAATAATGGTGGGTGACACCGCCTTGTTTACCGGGACAAGAAACAGGTCCTCGCCGAGTGAATAACTAATAAAACGGCCATCCGGCGAGATCATTCTTTCTTTGATGAACACCGGATTCATGTCAGAACCTGCGGCAATTACGTTAACCTCGTTACCATCCAGACTCTTCGATACCAACCTGGCCTTCAAATTAATGTTCATTTCCGTTTCATTAGGCTCGTAGATCAACTTTTTGCCATCTTCGGAAAAAGCAACTTCGTTCCAAAGCGGTACGGTGTCATCAATTACCTTTACCTTGCCGCTCTTAATTGTGACAACATCTAACTCGCCGATCGGATTAGCATCCATACTCCATATCTTTGGCCCCCCTTTAGTAGCTGCTATAAATTCTCCATCAGGCGACCAGGCCGGCCGTTGGTACAAGCCAGGAATCCTGGTAAGCTGTTCAGGTTTCCCACCGCTTGCCCTTACCCGCCATAGCAAACCGCCCGAGGTATCAGACCAGGACACGTAGGCAATCCACTGGCTGTCAGCGGACCAGGCGGGTTGGAATTGGTTAATGGATTGCGGACAAAGAAGGTGTGGCTTCCCATTGGGCATATCCATGATGTATAACCGGTCAAGTGCTGAAAAAACCAAATGTTTTCCATCTGGGCTCGCAACCGCCGATCTAGTGTATTTTACCCGTATTTGGTGGTGGTTAACTTGGAATGTATTATAATCAAATGAGCCCACGTCGATTTTTACGTTCGCGGTAAATGGGATAATTTGATCAGACGCGTCCGCTAGGGTGATCCTGTGGATTTTTCCGCCGTAACCAATAAAAATATTTTTTGAATCCGGCGAAAAGTTGTACTGCAGGTTTGGAAAACCAACCAGGTCATTGACAGGAACTGTGAATAGCAATGAAGGCGCTAATATTCGTTCTTTCTTTGAAGTTATATCTCTTACGATCAAACACCGTTTGGAATTTGAGTCGGTAATAAAAGCAAACCAACGCAAATCGGGTGATACTTTAGGATTTCCAATGTTATGAGGAACCGCGAAAAATTTTGTTTGAGTATGGGTGATTAAGTCAAAACGGTAAAGCGCTGCGGAATCAGCATTAATATAGAAAGTAAATTGACCATCTTTTGAAAATGCTATGGGATGTTTAATATTTTGTGGTGTTGCATTGCCTGAAAAATCATACGTATAATCGTTGATATGGACGAACTTGCTGTCAGCCGTCCACAAGGCTTCGTCATAGTTTATCAGTAATTGTCTGTCGGATATTCCAAATATCCCATGAAATGCACCGCTGATATTTCTGACATTGAGGTGCAAAGCGCCTGAATAATCACTGATATAGGCAATTTTTTCGCCGTCCGGTGACCAAACAGGGCGGCCATTGATCGCCAGCCCCCTAGTCAGTTGCATGGCATTGCCGCCTGCTGCAGGAACAGTAAACAATTCGCCCAGCAAGTCAAATACCAAGGTTTTTCCGTCCGGCGAAATATCCACGTTCATATCGGTGCCCTCATGAGTCACGAACGCTATCGTTCGAGTAGGCCTTATTGGCAATACGATATCCGGTAAACCAGGCGAAAAGCGAGTGTAGGCAAAAGGGTCCCGATCTATTCCGCGTTCATCGTCATTGTTAGCTACAGAATCTTCACCGGTAGCTATTGACGGGGATTGCTGCCGGTAAATTTTTCGTTCCTGTGCTATTACTTTAAATCCTATCAGCAAAAAGCATCCTGTTAAGCTCAATAAAATTGCTCTTTTCATTGGTTTTTTGAAAATGTTGATGGGACGGGACTTAAACTTAATATTCGTTTACTTGTATTACCGTTGGGTTACTTTCCAGACCTGCCAGTGCCAATGTGGTATTATGATAAATCAAGGGCGTAAAGTTATAGCTGGCAATTAAAGTTCCGCTCGATGCATCCCTGAATTCAAAGGTATAGGATATCCCGGCAGTGCTTTCGTTGTATTGCTTGAAACCAGAATAGGCTTTGTAGGTCAGGCTGTTAACCTCAGAACCTTTAGCTTCCCCTTGTATGTCTACGCTGACGGAGTTGCTGCCGGGAGAAAGGTTAATAAAACGCAAACCCGCAATATTTGTTGTATAGTTCTGGTAGTTCTCTTTGATCAGCACATTATCCACCTGGCTGGGGCTTGTGCCTGTCTGGAACAGCGAATAATAACTGCTGCTTGTAGTAGCCACAGTTTGGTTATAATAAACTTGCTGAGGGTGCATCGACG